>Ga0189278_10109_pt1 | contig 99160 bp, 75 predicted proteins | sample N26A9minimetaG_FD_130326 | JGI IMG/M metagenome (GOLD analysis project Ga0189278, IMG submission 130326) | Marine microbial communities from the Costa Rica Dome - N26 A9 mini metaG | ecosystem: Environmental > Aquatic > Marine > Oceanic > Photic zone | place: Costa Rica: the Eastern Pacific...
ACAGCCAATTTAAAGCCTAAATTATAATCTCGCTGAGTACGCTTTTTAGAGTTGGCTTTAATTTTAAGTTCCTTTTTCATAATAAGTCGATTTTGTGTCAACTTATTTCAGGACGGGACAATAAATTAAAAAAAGGGACTGAAAATCAGTCCCTTTTTTTATGCATTCTTATTAGTTTATAACCAGCAACTTCCTCAGAATAATCAGGATCAGTTATATACCCCAAATTTGAATAAAATGATTCCAGGTATGCATGTGGATATAGTTCAAATTGTCTCAGACCTAGTTCCACTCCTTTGAGCTCAAGTGCTTCTATAACTTTAACCGCATGACCCATTCCTCTATGCTTTTTTAGTACAGCTATTCGTGCTAGCACTCCCCACTCTCCATTAATTACCAACCTGCCGCTTCCTGCCGGTTCATTGTTCACGAAAAATAGGGCATGCCAGGCTTCTTTATCATAACCATCATCATCTAACTCATAAGGTATACCTTGTTCATCAGAAAATACTGTTTTTCTTATTTTACTGGCAGACTCGTACTTAATATCAGTTGCGGAATAAAATATTTCTATTTTCATTATTGACAAATACCTTTAAGTTCTTCATGACTAGCATACCCATCGTTAACAGCAGTTTGCAATAAGTTACATCCTTCGGCACTTTGGCCCATTTGAATTAGCGTCTGCGCCAAATAGTAATGTACCTTTTCAGCATAAGGATCTAAACGAGCAGCTTGCTTTAATAGCTTCAAGGCTTCATCATACTGTTGTTTTTTGAGGTAATAGAGCCCCTTGTTTCTATATGCCCAGGGGTTGGATGCATCGTAAACAATACTTGCGTCAATATCTTCTTTTGCTTTTTCCAACTCACCCATCTGTAAATAAACAAACCCTCTATTATTTAAATAATATGGCTCATTGGCTTCAAAACTCAGTGCTTTCTCAAGCATTTCAAGCGCCTTTTGATAATCTTCATTTTCTATGGCAATAAGTGCAATTGCGTTATAGGCATTTCCTTCAAACGGGTCTAATTCCAAGGCCTTTTCCAAATCTTCCAATGCTTGGTCGTATTTATCCTGGTAGTACTTAACAGACCCCCTGTTGATCCAAATTTCTGCATTTGAACTATCTAATTGCAGCGCTCGATTAAATGCATTGAGAGATTGATCATACCTTCTAAGTTTAGAGTGAACCAGCCCTAACATAAAATGTACTTTAACCGAATCAGGTAACTGTGATTTGGCGTATTCCAAATCATCTAATGCACGGTAATATTCTCTTAGTTCATAAAAAGCATTTGCTCGATTAATATAGGCATCAATATACATGGGGTCACAATCAAGTGTATTATTATATGCTAACACTGCTTTCGAATATTGGCTTTGCTCATAAAAGACGACACCTAAATTATTCACTGCCGGTGTATAGCAAGAATCAATTTTTAAAGCTTCTTGAAGGAAGCGTTGCGCATCACGATAGTTCTGCTCAGCCAGGGCGTTGTTACCCCTAATCAGAAACCTTTGCTTTTGTGTTACGTCATCGTTGCCACAACTTATGAGGAAGGGTAAAATGATACAAACAATCCATTTCTTTTTCATTTGCGCAAAAATAAATTAATCATGACTTATCCATATATAACTGTAGTAAAACAATCTAAAAGGTATTCTGTTGTAGCTTGTTTAATTAAATAAAAACATTCAAATAAAATGCATAAATACTTGATTTTCTGAAGTTTATTTCTTATATTCTTGATGTACCCTAAAATTTTCAGAGAATTTATGTTAAAGACGAAACGAGAAGATAGGTATGAATCCACCTTAGAGAAAGTGATTCAAAGCATTGAAAAAAAAGGTTTTACTGAGATCAAAGCCGAATATGCAGATCTTGAGACACCAGCAAAATTGGTGAGTCAAAACAATAATGATGTGTATATACCAGACGCAACAGCTTCAAATCGACTGGGCCAAACGGCATATTTTGAAATCAGTAGAAAAATTAAAGAAACTGAGAAACTTGTGAATAAATGGAAAGTCTTAGAAACCCTGGCCAACATCAAGCAAGGTGTATTCCAGATATTCGTTCCCCACGGATCTATGAAATTCACAAAAGAACTGGTTGATAAATATCAGATTAACGCAGAGCTTGTTAAAATCTAGCATTTAAGACAAACCACTACTAAAAAAGGCGACCAAATGGTCGCCTTTTTTTAATGTTTCACGGATAATCTTCTGTATTCAATTATGTCACCTGAGTTTATACTAAGAATATAAACCCCTTCCTTGAATTTCTCGGTTGATACCCTGTACTCGCCAGAAGGACTCACAGTTCTTTGGTATACTATCTGCCCGTGTAAATTTCTAATTGAAATTACAGAGGTGTTATTAACTCCAGCCAATATCAATTCTGTATCTACCGGTACGGGAAAAATTGTAAATATTGGCTCCGATTCCGATATACCAGTTACTTGCTCAATCCTTAGCTGGATAGTTTCTTCTAATATTCCACATCTCTCATCTTCAACAGTAAGTGTAATTTCAGCTTCACCAATATTTAAAGGTGAAACAGATAGCACTCCATTATTAATTGATATATCAGCAATTGGGTTATTTAACGATACAGCAAAAGTCATTGAGTGGCCATCTTCATCCTCAATAAAATCAAACAGGTTCACCATATATGTTCCACCAGACTTTATATCAATGTCTTCCAGTGATTCTACAACGTTTGGCGGTGAATTGGTAAAACCTCCACAATAAGTATCAATAGTTAATTCAAAAGTATCAGATACTTCACCACACCTACCATCGTAAGCAGTCACTGTCACTATCGAGTTACCTTCAGCAACTGATGATATTTGCAATATGTTATTGGTTAATGTAAGATCTGCAAATAAGGGATTAGAAGTCTCAAAAGTATACATTACATCATCACCATCACTATCACTAAAATGACCATCTAAATTGATGCCTATTGAGCCTTCATTTATAAATTCTAGTATGTCGTCTAGAGGTTGATCTACCGTAGGAGGATTATTATTGCTTTCATTGCAGACATTCAAAATCGTTTCTACAATTTCCTGTGGGCTCGCTGGATCATTGGTATTTATTTTAATGTTTGCTTCATAAGTACCAGCTTCTAACCCTGTCGCATCAAAATCAATCTCAATTGTGGTTGACTCGCCTGGACCTAGTACACCGTCCCCAGTATCAGTTACATCAAACCAAAGTGACTCGTTTGTCCTCACAACTACATCATCAAAGAACCATCCAGGGTAATTGTTGACTTCTCCATCCCCTGTATCAAAATGAAACCTGATTTTAATAACCTCTCCTATATACTCCGAAATATTGAGACTCGTCAAAATCCACCCATCGCTATTACCCGAAGGTGCGTTTCCATAGCCACCTCGTAAATTCTGCCAACTGGCTCCATCATCAATTGTCACATCAACCATGCAATAATCCCATCCAATTTCTGTATTATAATTCTCATAAAATTCCAGAAATAAAGAATCACTATTTATAGTCTGAAGGTCTAACGCTGGGGTTACCACAGCGTTGCTTATTCTGTTGCCATTGTCGTAATTGCCCAAACCTTCTATAGAGCAACTCCAACTGGAATCAGTTGAATTAAAATTATCTCCTGTAATATGCCATAAATCATCTATTGCATAAACTTCCGTTGACCAAGGGTTACTAGTATCATCCATGTTATCGCTAAAAATAACATCAAACATGGATGTCCTTTTTAACCCAAATGGTTTCACCGCATTATTAACATCTATATTGCTTCGGACAGTGTCATGATTATTACGTTTGGTATTTTCTTTTGATAGTGGCACATATCGGTATCTTTGATTGCCAGAAGATACAACTGAAAATGAAGTCTGGGGGGCATCAAGGGAATAATTCAATTCTGAAACCCCGGCATTTGTTATGGTAATAGTTCTGGTTGATGTTTCATTAAAAAGTAGATTTTCTGTGATTGAGCTCGGACTCACGACCACCACAGGAGGTTCCACTCCCAGACCGGTCAATACGACTTCCACTACTGAATTAGTATCATCATTGGAGTTTATTGTAAGTATTCCACTGTGATTCTCAGCGCTTTCAGGAGTATAATAAACCGTGAGGACCTTGGATTCTTCGGGTTCCAAAGAAAAAGGACTAGTATCCGTGCTGAAATCTGTACTATTTAAGGTTAAAGAGTTGACATCCAACGTTTCAGACCCATTATTTAATATTACCAAATCTATACTGTCAACTCCGCTAACAAATGTATTCGCAAAATTGAGCTCATTAACAACATCTATGTTAGGTGCACCGGTTACGTTAAGTGTCAAAGGCACTGTTAATATAGTATTATCAGGATCATTGGATGATATAATTATTTCATCTTCATAAGTTCCAGATTCTAATCCTAGCGCTTGTATATGTACATCTAATATTACCTGCTCTCCAGGATTGATCAAACCTGACGCTGGTGTTATGCTCTCAACCAGAGGTGATTGACGACTAATTGATATTGCCAAATTGTCTTCCGCATGAGTAGTGTTGTAAGCTATTTCCAAACCATTACTCCCATCCGAGTTTTCAATCCCAGAAGTATAGGTACTCAGTGTTGAGCTTAGGCTTAGATATTGAATTTTGATGTTACCATTTGGATATAATATACACTGAAAAGTATAACTGCCTCCTGCACCGTATAGAGGAACTTCATTAAACTGTACAATAAATCTATCTGTTTCAGACAGATAATACACCCCTCCACCAGAAGATGGGTTTAAATCATCCCATAGAAGTGAGATAAGGTCGTTTGGTGTATTAGAGTTCGGCAAAGTCGTATTTGAAAGTGAAGAGGCTCCGTTTGAAGAAAACGTTAAAAATCCATTTGAAGAAACATAAACTGATGTCTTACTTTCTTCATAAAATGGAAAGCTAAATGGGAGCTCTATAAGCTCAAAATCATCATCACTTAAATTTAATATAGATCCTACAGTCGAAATTTCGACCCATTCAAATGATGGCCCTCCAGTCTCATTACTATCTATCCATTTATAACCAAAAGTACCATCATCTTCACCAAAACCACGTAAAACAGGATTTCCTTTTCTCACATCAGGTGCTCCTTTCAAAAGAACATCACCGTTAGGTTCATTAGGTATTTTACTTTCAACATTTGTAGTGAAATCATTAAGGCTATACTCAAGAGTTCCTGCCCCAGTATTATTAATGATTATATTTTGAATTTCTGAATCACCACTATTTAGGTTAGAAACCAGAGCGGCAGGACTTATTTCTATAGCGGGAGCTTGCTCAGTAGTAGTAGATATAACATTTGAAATACCAGATCCATTGCTAAAAAAATCATAAGATTTAATAGCAAAGTAATAAGTTGTGTTTTCAGTCAGCCCTTCAATGTCAAACGACTCATTTGTACCAGCAGTCTGAGAAGCTATTGACCCCGCTAAGTTAGCAGAAGAAAAGTTGGCTTCATCGATTGATGAGGTACTATACCTGACCTCATAAGAAGAAGCAGAGACATTGTCTGCATCAGAAGGTGCAGTCCAGGAAAGAGTAACTTTATTAAACCTCACATCGATTGTCACCAAATCAGAAATAGCATCAGGAGCAATACCATCATCAGTTAACAGTGAGCTAAATGCATTCATTCTTCCTGAACCCAATAGACCAGTGTATGTTGGATTTAAATCTTCAATATCATCGGTAGTTTCTACAAGCCGCCCTCTAAGTTGAGTTGGTGTAAAACCAGAGCCGCCATACTCAGCTACAATAAGGGCGGCAACACCTGATACATGTGGACAAGCCATAGATGTTCCTTGAAAGAATCCATATGTATTATTCGGTAAAGTGCTTAATACACCTTCTGTAGAAACAGCAGTCTCACCACCTGGTGCGGAAATATCAACCCATGTTCCATAATTTGAATACCATGCTTTCTGATCATTATGATTAGTAGACGCCACCGTTAATATCGGGTCATAAAAACCCGGATAATAATCTGCGGATGAATCACTGTTACCAGCTGCAAAAATTACAATACCACCTTGCATTGGCCCAATTGGGTTTCCAGATTCGTCATATCCGGCATTCGCAATAAAATAGTCTATGGCATCTAAAACTGCCTGCTCGTAAAAGCCAGGACTTGTATAACCCCAGCTGTTTTGTGAAATGATTGCCCCATTATCAGCAGCGTAAGCATAAGATTCTGCAAATCCTCCACTTCCACTAGTAAACACCTGACATGACATAAGCCGGGTTCCATCTCCTGAACCTGTACCTCCAGCTACTCCAGCCACACCGGTGTCATTGTTATTTACAGCACCAACAGTACCTGCCACATGAGTGCCGTGTCCATCTGGGTCTGGCGCAATGTTGCCATTACCATCCACAAAATTATAACCATAAATATCATCTATATATCCATTGCCGTCATCATCTACACCAGTTGTTCCAGATTGCTCTACAGTGTTTATCCACATATTATCAGCAAGGTCTTCATGGTCATAATCCACACCGCCATCATGAATGGAAACAATAACATCTGCAGAACCCGCTGTTACATCCCATGCCTCAGCAAGGTCAATATCAGCATCTTCCAATCCATCAGTTTGCCCGGTATTATTGTAATGCCATTGTTCACCTATTCGAGGGTCGTTAAAAGTAGCAGAGGTACCTACTCCAGAAGCTTTAGATAATTTTGGACCAAATTCTGGTCGATCAGAGCCAATAATTGCTTTCTTATAGATTGGCTCTGCCATTTGAATACTGCTGTCCAAACCATAATCTGCTAAAATTTGCTCTATGCTCTCGGTTGAGCTATTGAATGTAACTTCATACCACAGATGCAAACCATAAGCCCTTCTTCTCGCACTGAACTTGCCGCCATCTGAAAATAAGCGCTTAAAGGATACAGCTGAATTTTTTACATTTAATTGATTGATAGATTCGATGCCCGTAAGTACAACATTATTATCTGTTCGTCTTAACTGAGTATTTTCAAGTTTTGAAGCAAATGATTCTTTAACCTTTATTCTAATTACATTTTCTGTAACCAGATTTAAGTTTTGAGCCTTTAAGCAAAAAGAAACTAGTAAAAGCGCAAGGAGAGAAAATAGACAACGCACAATGTGAAATTTTAGTGAAATAATTTAAAAAATAAACCTCAAACATAAGTTTATTGAATTAAAATAATTCATCAAAACACAACATTATCTTACATGCATATTTTTTGATAAAATATGTTTTTACTAAATGATTAAAAGAGTTATGTCATTTTTTATTACAAAATGTGTTCTTTTATTACATCTTAACGCAATAGAAATAACAAGAATATAATTATTTCTATATCTATATTATTTATGAAATAATTATTTCGATAGATATTCTAACTTATCACAACCTCAGCCCTCAACATATTTAGCAAATTGTAAAGACCAAAATAGGTCCGATTCACATAAAGTCCGTGCTTGTTGCCTCGTGCAGAGGCTGACTTTCTCACTTCCTGCATTTTTGATACCCGCTCTCCTACTTCGAAAATTTGTTTGAAATAAGCATCATCTCCGAAATCAAATGCATCAGCCCTGAATGGTTTTCCTAGCAGCTCAATCATCTCCTTAAAAAGATCAATGAAGAATTTCTTATCCTTTTCAGTATCCTGTTTAGTGATAAAGCCTAACTCAATAAAAAGTGACTCTAAATCAAAATCCTTATTAAGTATGTCTTTATTGAGCAACTGAAAGTAAGGCCGGTAAAATTCTTCCGGTATCTTCTTCACACAACCGAAATCTATAATCGCCAACTTGCCATCTTTAGTAACTAAGAAATTACCGGGGTGTGGATCAGCGTGTACTTCCTTTAGCTCATGAATTTGAAAATTATAGAAATCCCACATAGCCTGACCCATTTTGTTACGTGCCTCTTGACCAGGGTCTGTGGCTAACCAATCTTTTAGGTGCTGACCTTCAATCCAGTCCATGGTGAGTATTCGATCATTTGAATACTCGGGATAGTATGTTGGGAAAATAATATTGTCTAAGTGTCCCGATGCCTTAGTTAGGCGCATTGAAGTTTCCAGTTCTAATTGATAGTCGGTTTCTTCGATAAGCTTCGACTCAACTTCACCAATATACTGCTCCAGCTCTGCAGCTTTAATGTTGAGTATTCGAGAAGCTATAGGTCTCACTATTTTTAAGTCAGAACTGATGCTATCAGCTACACCAGGATATTGAACCTTAACCGCCATTTTTTTTCCATCTTTCATAGCCTGATGCACCTGCCCAATGGATGCGGCATTTACTGCCGATTTGGTAAATGTATCGAATACCTCCTCTGGGCTCTTCCCAAGATTATTCTTAAACGTTTTAACTACCAAAGGGTAAGAAAGTGGTGGTGCACTATACTGACTCATAGCAAACTTATCCTGATAAGCTGTTGGTAGCACATTCTTATCCATACTCAACATCTGTGCAACTTTCAGCGCACTACCCTTCAACTCGCTTAAAGAATCATAAATATCTTCGGCATTTTCCTTATCTAGCTCAGAGCGATCCAATTGAGGATTGAAAAGCTTTTTACTATAATGTTTAACATAGTTACCTCCTACTTTGGCACCTGTAGTGAAGAATTTACCGGCTCGCTTTACTTTAGTAGTCGGAATAGATATCTGTTCTTTCATCTATTATGGTATAAAAATTTGGCAAAATCAATCATGCTATCCAATGGCCCCGGGCCCATAAGTTCGAAACTTAAACCGACTGCTTTTTCGACTGCCGCATCGGTCTTCTCAAATTTTTGACTAGTGTCTTTTATCCAGAAATTGATTACAAACATGACCTGCAACCATAAGGCTTCATGATATTTTTTACCTATCACTGGCCTATCCTGAACCTCATTGGTTTGCATCCCTTCGTTCACCAGGTTAGATGAAAAATCTTCAAATTGCGACTTAAAGTCTTCCAGGAAAGTAGGTTGCATTTCTGTTTTCTTAATGTGTTTAAAACACATCATCACATAACTCCTGTCAGTCCTGAGAACTTCTAAAAGCGTGTAATAAAATGACAGTAGTTTTTCACGTGCAGAAAATCCCGCATAGTTTTCGTCTTTATGAAGCACTTGGAGTGTTTCATCCATGTACCCTAACCAAATTGCTTTTTTTACAGACTCAAATGAAGTATAATAGTCGTAAAACTTAGCTTCAGTGATTTTAAGTTCTTTGCAAAATGCAAACACCGAAGCGGGATCTTCACCATGTAGCAATAAGAATTCTTTGTATGCTTCTTTAATTTTAGCAGCTATGTCTACCTTTTTTGTTGTCTTTTTCTTTGCTGTAGTCGCCATATCTAATCGTTTAGGTAGATAACAACCTAACAGCCAAGTGTTCTAAGATTTAGGGTAATTATTTATTTGTTACGTCAATAGGTATCGTTGACTGTTGATCATAGAGTTTAAATTCGGTGATATCAGCGGGCATGCTAACTTTGGCTTTCAGTAAGTTATTTATCACTGTTTGCATTACGGTGCTCTTCAATACGGTAACAGATCCTAGAAAATCATAGGTATTAATCCAGAAGAACACCTTGAGGTTAATCGTGCTTGATCCAAACGAGCTGATAATGACAAATGGTGTAATGTCTTCACCTTCCTGCACGATGTTATCCAATTTATTTAGTGTCTGCATGATAATCTCAGTGGCATGAGCCACATCTTCTCCATAGTCAATACCCAATTCAAAGTCATGCCGCATGAGTCCATCTTTGGTATAATTGGTGAGCGGATTTTTAATCATCATGGCATTGGGAATAAAAATGTCTCTCCCATCAAACGTACGAATATGACTGTTTCTAAAGCTCATGGCCTTGACTGTACCTGTAAGACCATCAACTTCGATAATATCACCAATGCTGAACGGCCTGCTAAATGCCAGAAAAAAACCAGCCAAAAAATTCTCACCGATATCTTTAAACGCAAACCCTAAAATCAATGCAGACACACCCGCACCTGCCAACAAACCGCTTGCAGCCTGACCAAGACCCACCTGATTTAGGAAAACAACGACACCAATAACTAGAAAAAACAGAAACACAACACGACCAATGAAATTTAATAACAGCACATCAGTCATTTTGGCCTTCAACCTTCTTACCACCAACCTTCTAAAGAATATAGCTAATAAAATAAATACAATGAGCAGTGTGGTACCTACTGTTATTTCAGGCAATCTTTCCAATACATTTTGCCAGTAAACTTCAAATGAATTCATTATTTTATCGTTCATAAGGTGGTCAGGTTGGTCGTTTTCACAATATACAAAGTGACGGATGAAATAAAGTTTAATTTTTTCTTAATTGATATTATGGAATTTCGTTTAACCATGCATCATACAAATAAAAAGACTATGAAATACACATTATTATTAGCCGTATGTTTCGTTTTTGGAATTTCTACAGGGATTGCACAAGAACAAAATCAAGTGAAAAAGATTGAGGTAAAGGGTTCGGCTGAAAAAGAAATAACACCCAATGAAATTTACTTTCGAATAGCACTAAGGGAGTATAAAGATGGGAGCAGAAAGATCACACTGAATCACCTGGAAAGTGAGTTGGTAAATGCCATTAAGAAGCTTAACCTTCCCAAAGACAATCTTGAGGTTGAAAATATCTATGGATACAATTGGAATCATAAGAAAAAGCAACCCGATGAGTTTTTGGCTATTAAAAGCTTTATTGTAAAGCTGACCGACTTAAAACAGGTCAACGACCTCATGGCCAACCTTGACCCCGAAGGAATCAATAGCTCTGGAGTGAGTAGCTATTCGCATACCGAAATTGAAAAGTATAACAAAGCATTAAAGATAGAAGCATTGAAGAATGCCAAAGAAAAGGCTACTTACTTGCTTGAAGCCATTGGTGAGCAACTGGGTACAGCTTTAGAAATTCAGGAAATTGACTATGGTTATAATCAACCTATGATGTCTAGAAACTTTGAAGCTAAAATGGCTGATGCTGGTGGATACCAGTCGGATGTTGATTTTAAAACCATTAAGATTAAGGCAGAAGTAAGAGCTGTATTTGAAATACAGTAGTTAGAAAAGGCTGTCTCAAAAGATATGCGTCATTGCGAACAGAGTGAAGCAATCTCATAATTACTTACATAAAATATCATGGGGATCGCTTCGTTTACTCGCGATGACGAGTTTTATCCTTTTGAGACAGCCTTTTATTTAATGTTGTATGTCCTTAATTTAACCTATATCTAAAGCCGGCATACATCATTCGACCAAAAATAGGTCCCCACACCAGGCTACTATCAAAATAAGGTCCGAATGGATCTTCGGCTGAAATTATCGGATCGTCCTGACGATAGTTTGTTGCGTTTTCAACACCTACATATACTGCCCAGCCTTTATCAAACGTTTTGGTCACCTGTGCATTCATGGTAATGAAATTAGGCGAAAAACTCTCTAGCTGATACTGCTCAGGGTTAGACGATGTATTTGGTATTCGCTGCTCACCTGTCCATTGCAACGTATAATCAATGGCCCAATTATTTTTGGTGGTATATTCCGCATTAAAGAAAGCTCTATTTGTTGGGATCAGTGGCTTTTGTAAAGTGCCTGAATTATAAGTCACTTGCACATCTAACCACCTGTAGGCCATTCTGATATCCAGGTTTCTAATCAACTCATAGTCTAACTGTGCTTGCAAACTATTTGCTGAAGACTCCCCCAGCATTGAGCTAAAAACTACTTGCTGCGGATTTCTATCCAGGTCTAATATCACCTGCTCATCAAAGACTGTATGGTAGAAATCGAAGTTCAATACCCCATTCATATAGTTGAGCCTAAACTCCTGTGAGATATTAGCTCCGAAATTCCATGCTTGATCCTGCACATAGCCATACGCATCCTGATTTTGTTGATTCTCAAACAAAATTTGTCTTGAAGACGCCAATACACTTGTATTTTCAGCAATAATATTGGCTGTTCTAGTACCTCTACCACCAGAAAGTCTCACAGTAGTCGCCTCCCAAGGATTATATCTGATATGGAGTCTTGGTGTAAAAATTTCACCAAATAAACTGTTGTAATCAAACCGAGCTCCTGCAATGACAGTAAGGTTAATAAGGTTTTCATAAGTATACTCAGCAAATACACCAGGTACATGCTCTGTTCTATTAAAGTCCAGCGTATTTAATGTTTCATCATAGCTGTCATATATGTATGAAACACCTGTCTTAAACTTATGACTGGTATTGTCAATGATCGACTGATAAATGAAATTACCATAGAAAGTTTCCTGGTCAGCATCATAATCGTTTAAGCCGAAATAGCTATTCTGTTCATGCTTTGAAGCCGATAACTGTATTCCAAAACTTTTGTATGGCTTGCCATTAAATACGTAACCCATTTTGCCAAATCCTTCATAACGCCTGGTTTCTATACTCACACCATATGGGTTTGAGTTGTTTCTAGGCAAATCCTCATCAAAGTCTACCTGACCGCCAAGTTTATTATCGGCCAATACTTTGACTCCAAATTGACCCATCCATCCTTTATCTCCTTTGTAAACCCATCGATTGATAAAATTCAATTGATCGCTTTTAGGAAAATCAAGGAAATCGTCATCATTCATATCATTTTCGAAAGGCCTTATTGAGCCATGAAGCAAGGTAGTTGTAGCCCACTTGCTACCTATCATTTGCGTGGTCACTAAGTTAAGTTCAGACCTTCCAGATTGGTTGACATACCCATTCAAAAATAGCTTATCACTCTCCTGAGGTTTCTTCAACTCAACATTGATATGACCAGCAATACTTTCATAACCATTCACCACAGAGCCTACACCCTTTGTTACCTGAATAGAGTTGATCCACGTTCCTGGAATATAGCTTAGACCATAGTTTGAGGCCAAACCTCTAATGCCAGGCATGTTTTCTACACTTATCATACTATTTGGGCCTGCCAAGCCAAGCATTTGAATCTGACGTGTACCTGTAACAGCATCTGTAAATGAAACATCTACCGAAGGGTTAGTTTCAAAGCTCTCAGAAAGATTACAACAGGCTGCTTTAAAAAGCTCCTCTTCAGACATCTCAATGGTGTTAATTCCTTTCAAATAATCAACTCCAGAGCTTGGCTGCCATCCTTCAACTACTACCTCATCCAGTTCTCCGCTCGGTTGCATAACCACTTTAAGGTTGCTTTCATCGTTAGCAATTTCCAGTGTATCTGACTTATAACCAACGTAACTGATAATGAGCGTGCTCGATTCTTCTGCTCTTTCTAGCAAGAACACACCATTGCCACCTGTAACAACTCCTTTAGTTGTCCCTTTCCAAAATACATTGGCTCCAGGAAGAGGCGCTTCTTCGCCATCCGCTGCTATTTCAACCACTATGCCAAGTAATTTATCTTGCGCCTGTACCACAGACGAGCCTAGCAGCAACAATACTATTGCTTTAAATAAAAATCTCATGCTACTAATTAATGGTTTGGCTTGTGATTTTTCTTTTTATCGCTGTGAGGGTCCACATCTCGATGTAAGCAACAAAATGGAAGTTCTGCATAAACAGAGTCCGCAGCCTTTTTCTTATCAGTATCATGACCCACGCCAATAATGATGTCATGTATCTCATCTTCTGAGATTTTATCTGAACGATAAGCAATAAATAGTTTTTGTGTTACTCTGTTCCACTCAGCAAGCTTGATACCCGGCTTATCTAAAGCGGCCTCAATTCTTGCTTTGCACATTTCACAGTTTCCTGAAACCGGAATGCTGTCTTCAACAATTTTCTTCTGACTGAACCCAGCCGTTGAAAGTAATAATGTAAATAGGGTTATTAATGTATATTTCATCTTAGTAATTCTTAAAATTATTAAATAGGTACCAGGGTTAATCCCGTGATTAACCGCACGCTGTATTAAATGAATTACTAATTAGCCGTAGTAGGTAAAACTACAATTGAGTTGATAAATAGGCCGCTTATAAATGGGTGGCGATTCTGCCAAAGGATAGCTTGCAGAAGCCTCAATTTCAGTTGCAAGACTGGTAAATTCTATAGGAATGAAAACCGGAGCAATCATATTAAGCTCACTAAAATTGAACTTAACTTTTACCTGTTGCTGATCTTCATCTAGTTGAATTACCTCAACCAAATAATCACAGCAAGCATGAGGCTGTTCTTGTTCCTCCGCACAATCATCCTTTATTGAAAAATAGTTAACGTCCTTTACTTGCCCCAAACAATAGTGCGTACTTTTCAGCACCCCTATTGATAAGAGTAAATACAAACAAATGCTCAATATGGAAGCTAGGTTTTTCAATTCGCTCTTAAAACGACAATCACTTCAGTAAGGTTTCAATAATGATTATTCTGCAATATTGAATAATACTATTGAAGCAAACAATTATGTTGATAAAATTGTCTATACAGCAAGCCTAAAACTTAATTTTAAAATTTTCGTACATTTGTAAAGCGTGAAGAAGGCATTCTATAAAATATCAACAACTCTATTCGCACTATTAGTGCTTATAGCTTCTATGGGATTCACTCTCAATAAGCACTATTGTGGAGGCGAGTTGCAAGAAGTAGCCATTAATGCAGATGTTGAGCCTTGCCCTATGTGTAAAGCGAGGGAGGATATGCCGGCATGCCATGACACTGGAGATGAAAATAACGCTTGCTGTGAAAATGAGCAGGATAAAATTGAAACCAGCGAATTCAACACAGCTAAAAAGGCTGAAAAGCAGTTAATCAATGATTTCCAGCTTATTGCTTTCACATACGTTTTATTCGAAAATATTCACACCAGTGATATTGAGTCTAAATCTTATTACAAAGACTACTCTCCCCCTTTGATTGACCACGATATACCAGTCGAGGTACAATCTTTTCTTCTGTAGATTCTTAAATCATCCCTTCAATTCATTGTCATTCTGACCCCGATAGTTATCGGGGCAGAATCTCAACAGACAGGAGATTTCAATTTAAAATTGGAATGACGCCCTGTGAAGAAACATATGATTTAAAGAATCTATAAACAATGTTAAACAAACTCATAAAGTACTTTTTACACAACCGGCTAATCACTGCGCTGATTCTGCTGGGTTTTGTAACCTGGGGCATTGTTACCGCCCCTTTCAATTGGGATATTGGATTGCCAAACGATCCAGTACCAGTAGATGCAATACCTGATATCGGTGAAAATCAGCAAATTGTATTTACGCAATGGGCAGGTAGATCTCCTCAGGATATTGAAGATCAAATTTCTTATCCATTGACTACCTATTTACTGGGTATACCAGGAGTGAATACTATTAGAAGCTCTTCAATATTTGGTTTCAGTAGTATCTATATCATATTCGATGAAGATGTGGAGTTTTACTGGAGCCGTTCCAGAATATTAGAGAAGCTCAGCTCCTTACCCTCCGGCCTACTGCCAGAAGATGTACAACCGTCACTCGGGCCAGATGCAACCGCATTGGGACAGGTATTTTGGTATACCCTCGAGGGAAGAGATAAAAATAGTAATCCCACAGGAGGCTGGGATTTACATGAGATACGGACTGTCCAGGATTTCTATGTAAAATATGGCCTAAATGCTACAAAAGGCGTTTCGGAAGTAGCCTCAATTGGTGGGTATGTTCAGGAGTACCAGATCGATGTCGACCCAGATGCGTTGAAAGCCTACAATATTCCCCTGCATCAGGTTATGCAAGCGGTAAGAAAGTCAAACAAAGACGTAGGGGCTAAAACTATTGAAATAAATCAGGCTGAATACCTTGTCAGAGGTCTGGGTTATATCAAAAGTCTGGAAGACCTTGAATTAGCCGTGGTTGCCGTTAATGAAAATGTACCTATCAGAATAAAGGACATAGGACGGGTAGCTATGGGCCCAGCTACCAGACGTGGTGCATTAGATAAAGACGGTGCCGAAGTTGTAGGTGGTGTAGTAGTGGCTAGATACGGTTCTAATCCGCTTGAAGTCATCAATAATGTAAAAGAGAAAATTAAAGAAATATCCCCTGGTTTACCCAAGAAAACACTTAGCAATGGTATAGAAAGCCAGCTCACTATCGTTCCTTTCTACGATCGCTCTCAATTGATTTATGAAACTTTGGGTACTCTGGAAGAAGCCCTCTCGCTTGAGGTGCTGATTTCAATACTTGTGGTCATAGTAATGGTATTTAACTTGCGCGCATCTCTGTTAATCTCAAGTATTCTGCCTATTGCTGTACTGATGGTGTTTATTTCCATGCGCTATTTTGGTGTAGACGCCAATATTGTAGCACTTTCGGGTATTGCTATTGCCATTGGCACAATGGTCGATCTTGGTATTATTCTTTCAGAAAATATCATCAAGCATATCGATGAAGCCCCTCCAGGTCAGAAAATGCTGGATACGATCTACAAAGGATCTGCTGAAGTGGGCACAGCTATTCTGACTGCTGTTTCAACTACTGTCGTGAGCTTTATTCCTGTGTTTACAATGGAAGCGGCAGAAGGTAAGTTGTTCAGACCGCTAGCTTTTACTAAAACCTTTGCACTAATAGCTGCCCTTATTGTTACACTGATTATTCTGCCAACATTGGCCTATTGGTTCTTTGGATTAAGAATTAAAAATGAAAAAATTCAGAAAGCCCTCAATGCAGGATTAATATTGATTGGCCTGATAGTCTTATTTGTAGAAAGTGTATGGATGGGCTTAGCACTAGCAGGATTTGGAATTACCTGGTTCCTTAAAAAATACAACCAAAAACAAGTTTGGGTTGTTAGAAACAGCACACTCATCATAGCAGTGCTAACTGTCACTTGGCTGTTGGCTAAATATTGGTTACCACTGGGTGCCCAGCAGAGTTTATTGATAAATTTCGTATTCGTTATACTCTTGGTTGGACTCATATTAGGAGCATTTAGCCTTCTTGAAAGGTTTTATAAACCAATACTCAACTGGTGCCTGGCCAATAAGGTCAAATTCATGGCACTACCAACAGTGGTCATTTTACTTGGTGCCATTATCTGGATGGGTTTCAATACAATTTTCGGTTTTGTAGCAAATGGCCTTGAAAAGTCATTTGATTGGGATGTTAAAACCACTAAAGTTTGGAGTAGCATGGCACATGCATTTCCAGGTGTTGGTAAAGAATTTATGCCATCTCTCGATGAAGGCAGCTTCTTGCTAATGCCCACCTCTATGCCGCACTCGGGTGTTGAGTTTAACAAAAAAGTGGTGGCTCAAATCGATATGTTTGTCTCCAACATACCAGAGGTAGACTTAACCGTAGGAAAACTAGGTCGTGTAGAATCGGCACTTGACCCAGCGCCTGTATCGATGTATGAAAATGTGATCAATTACAAGACTGAATACATTACTGACGCCCACGGTAGAAAGGTCAGGTTTAAGGTAGATGATGATGGTAATTATTTGCTAGAAGTTAGAGGTGATAAGTTGGACGTTGGACGTTGGAAGTTGGATAAGCACAAGAAGTGGATTGCTAATAGTGAGGATACAATTCAGTTATCTTCCAACTTTCAGCCTTTAGCTGCCAATAAGTTAGAAATTGACTTTAACTCTATTGAAAACTATTTGATTAAAGATGAGAATGGGCAGTACTACAGACAATGGAGAGATCACATTCAATCTCCAGATGATATCTGGAATGAAATTGTATCGGTTACCAAAATCCCCGGTGTAACTTCTGCTCCTAAACTGCAGCCCATTGAAACACGCCTCGTAATGCTGCAAACAGGCATGAGAGCTCCTATGGGCATCAAGGTATATGGACCCAACCTCGAGACAATAGAAAATTTCGGCATGCAGTTGGAGTCAATTCTCAAAACTATCCCTTCCGTAAAAGCTGAGGCAGCATTTGCTGACCGAATTGTTGGGAAACCATACATTCATTTAAATATTGACCGTCAGGCAATTGGTCGGTATGGACTTAACATCGAAGATGTGCAACAGACCATTGAAACAGCTATTGGCGGCATGAAAATCACCTCTTCAGTGGAAGGAAGAGAGCGATTCCCGATACGGGTAAGATACCCGCGTGAGTTAAGAGATGACCCGGAATCTTTAAGTAAAATCCTTATCCCTACTCCTACCGGAGCGCAAATTCCTTTAGGCCAATTGGTAGATATAGAATATGTAAAGGGACCGCAAGCCATAAAAAGTGAAAATACATTTTTAGTCGGGTATGTACTCTTTGACAAAAGAGATGGCTATTCCGAAGTTGAAGTTGTCAATGATGCACAAAGAAGCATTCAGGACAAGATTGACACCGGTGAATTGATTGTTCCTGCGGGTATCAATTATAAGTTTTCTGGTAGTTACGAAAATCAAGTGAGGGCAGAAAAGCGACTTTCAATTATCGTCCCACTGGTTTTGGTCATCGTGTTTTTGATATTGTACTTTCAGTTTAAGTCCGCCACAACGTCTTTAATGGTGTTTACAGGTATCGCTATGGCGTTCAGTGGCGGCTTCTTACTGATTTGGCTTTATGGTCAGGAGTGGTTTGTCAACTTTAGTGTGTTCGACACCAACCTGAGGGATCTTTTTCAAATGGGAACCATCAACCTGAGTGTGGCAGTTTGGGTCGGATTTATTGCATTATTCGGTATTGCTACAGATGATGGTGTACTCATCGCCACCTACCTCGACCAAAGCTTTATACGCAACAAACCAGATTCTATTCAACAGGTGAGATCGGCAGTTGTAGAAGCAGGCCAGAGGCGAATACGCCCCGCTTTAATGACAGTTTCTACAACAATGATTGCTCTCTTACCCGTTTTAACATCGACAGGTCGGGGAGCAGACATCATGGTGCCCATGGCGATACCTTCATTTGGAGGAATGGCAGTGGCATTGATTAGTATTTTCATCGTTCCGGTGCTGTATTGCATGAGGGAAGAGAGAAGGTTGGAGGTTAGAAAATAGATGTTAGATGTTAGAAATAAATAATAGAGAAAATGATCCAATCATATAAAGACTTAGAAGTATATAAACGTTCATTCAAAATAGCAATGGACATATTTTGGCTTACGAGAAACTACCCAAAGGAGGAAATGTATTCTCTCACATCTCAAATTACAAGGTCAGCAAGATCAATAAGCGCAAATATCAGTGAAGGGTGGTCAAAAAGAGCTTACGAAGCCGTTTTCAAACAGCATCTGATTCACTCATTGGGTTCTTGCTCTGAAACTGACACATGGTTAAAATTCTCTTTAGAGTGTAAATACATAAATCAATCGCAATTTGACAAACTATCAGATGAACTTGATCAAATCGGTAAAATGCTGAACAAATTACATCAAAACTGGAAAAGTCATGGAAAGTAAATTGGAGACAAAGTTGGGAATACATGAAGTTAGAAGTTTAAATTGTGATGTTAAGGCCAAAAGTTTCTTAAGAAGCTTTCTAACCTCTAACCTCTATTTTCTAACCTCTATTTTATTCCTCACACTAGCGGTAGCCACAGCAAAGGCACAAGATTTAGATACCTACATTACTAAGGCACTCGACCAAAACCCTACGTTGCAGTCTAAACATAAGATGTTTGAAGCTGCTATGGAGAGAGTTACTCAAGCCAAAACATTGGAAGACCCCAGGATTTCGGTAGGAGCTTTCGTAAGTGCCGTGGAAACGCGAGTGGGGCCACAAGTGGCGCGTATTTCGCTGTCGCAAATGTTCCCATGGTTTGGCACCCTCAAAGAAAAAGGGAATGTAAATACACATTTAGCTGAAGCCACCTATTCAAATTATCTGGATGCGCGTAATGCACTGATTGCGGATGTGGAGAAAGCATACTTTGAGTTGTATGAAAGAAAAGAACTGCAGGAAGTACAGCTTAACAAGCTTGAGTACCTACAATCATTAAAGGACATTGCTCAGGCCAATTTTGAAAATGACAAGGGGTCATTAGCCGATGTTATCCGAATTGACATAAGAATAAAATCAGTAAATACACAGATTAATGTGCTCAAAGAAAAGGAGCAATGGTTGAAAGCTCGATTTAATAATCTATTAAATGAAGAGCCATCAACAGACATAGCTTTGCCGGACTTACTACTTTTCACAAGTAATAACTCCGCTTCATTTGAAGGAGTAGTAACAAATAACCCAAAGCTTAAAGGTGTTGATTCGAAGATTGATGCCATGAAAGCTCAAGAGCAATTAGCAAGGAAACAGGGCTATCCTAACCTTGGGTTTGGCCTTGATTACGTGATCATAAGTAAACGGCAAGATGATATGGGAATGTCAAGCCCTCCTGAAGGCAATGGTAAAGATGCCATTATGCCTATGGTTTCAGTTTCCCTACCCATATTCAGAAAAAAATACAAGTCAGCGCAGAAAGAAGCTCAGTTCATGCAGGAGGCTTACTCAAATGAAAAAGAAGCTACCGTAAATGAATTGAACTCTCGCTATGAACAACTGCAATTTAGCATCATTACTGAACAGCAATTAGTCGAGTTGTACAAGCAACAGGTTGAGGATACAAAACAAGCTTACGAGCTTACTTTATCGGCTTATGCCAACAACGGTCGTAGGTTTGATGACCTGCTTTCAATTCAACAACAATTGTTTGACTTTGAAACAGACCTAATTGTGAGTACTGTGAAACTGAAAAAATTAGAATCCGATTTGAAATATTTATTGGCTGATCAATCGATTGATTAAGCACATCAAAACATCATAAAAATGAAAAATATATTTAATAACAAATACATCCTTATCATCATAGCCATTGTGATAGGTATAGCCGTTGGTTGGCTGATAAAACCATCTGTTGACCAACCAATAAGTGACTCAGAACATGAGCATATAAGTGCATCAGAAACATGGACATGCTCAATGCACCCTCAAATCAGACAAAGCGAATCAGGCCAGTGTCCCATTTGCGGAATGGACCTGATTCCTGTAGAAGCAGGTGGTGAAGATGGGATTGATCCCAATGCTGTGAGCATGTCTGAAACTGCTATGAAACTTGCCAATGTGCGTACTTCAATAGTGGGCAATGGGCAGGTAGAAAAAACCTTGAATTTAACAGGAAAAGTTATGCCTGATGAGCGACTTATCGTCTCTCAATCTTCTCACATTCCAGGACGGGTAGAGCAACTAAACATCAATTTTACAGGTGAGTTTGTAAATAAAGGCCAGGTACTGGCACGCATCTACTCACCTGACCTGGTTACTGCCCAAGAGGAATTATTTGTAGCTCAGAAATATCAGGAGTCGCAGCCGGGATTATTTAAATCAGCGAAAGAGAAATTGAAGAACTGGAAGCTATCAACCAATCAAATTGAAAGTATTCTTAAATCAGGCAAGCCAATAGACCAATTCCCTATAACTGCAGATGTCACAGGGTATGTAGTGAGTAAAAATGTCAATCTTGGTGATTACGTTAATCGTGGCCAGGCAATTTATAAAATTGCTGACCTCTCAAAGGTATGGGTGCAGTTTGATATTTATGAGTCTGATCTTGCATGGGTGACCAAAGGTGATGCCGTAAGCTTTACGGTACCCTCTCTACCTGCACAGACATTTGAAAGTAAGATCACCTATCTCGATCCAGTAATTGATCCGAAAACGAGAGTGGCTAAGGCCAGGGTCGAGGTTCAGAATAAAAGCTTAAATCTGAAGCCTGAAATGTTTGTAAAAGGAGAGTTAAATACTTCCATGAAAAGTGAAAGTAATGCAATCATAATACCCAAATCAGCTGTAATGTGGACAGGCAAAAGATCTGTTGTGTATGTAAAAATTATCAGTGACAAAGGAACAAGTTTTCTTATGCGCGAAGTGGAACTTGGCCCAGCGCTTGGTGAAGCCTATGTGATTAATGATGGTCTTGAGGTGGGCGAAGAGATTGCCACAAACGGTACATTCAGCATAGATGCCGCTGCTCAATTAGCTGGTAAGCCAAGTATGATGTCACCGGAAGGTGGAGCTAAAATGACGGGTCATAATCATGGGGAAGTAAGTCAGGAAGTTGATGAACCCACGATTAGCGAGACGTATGACAACGTAAATAAACAATTTAAATCACAGCTTAAGGCAGTTTACCAAGCGTATTTACCCGTAAAAGATGCACTGGTATCAGGCAATGAAACGCAAGCACAACAATATGCAAAATCACTTAAGTCTAAGTTGAGCAGTGTAAACATGTCATTAGTGAAAGGCGATGCTCATAACACATGGATGCAACTCTTAAGCCCAATGCAACAAGCAGTGGAGCAAATGACTTCGACAGCAATAGACAAACAAAGAGCTGCTTTAATTCCATTAACTGATGGTTTGTTTAAGAGCATCAAAACATATAAGATCAGTGGTTTGGATGGCTATTACCAATATTGCCCCATGGCCAATAATAATAAAGGCGCGTATTGGCTGAGCGCTGAAAACGATGTGAAGAACCCATATTTTGGCGATGCCATGCTTACATGTGGCGAAGTAGTAGAAGAAATTGACTAAAAATTCAAAACCCAATATGACAATGACTACGCTGCATATAAAAAACATGGTCTGCGACCGCTGCAAAAAAGTAATCAGAGATGAGGTGCAAAGCTTAGGTGTTGAGGTTATTGATTTAGAACTCGGCAAACTGGTAATTAATGCAGATCAGGTGGATATACAGAAGATTGGTGATGTCATAAGAAGGAATGGGTTTGAACTTATTGAGGATGAAGAAATAGCTTTGATTGAAAAAATCAAGCTATTTCTACTTTCCATGATAAACCGCTTACCCATGCAAAGGAAGGAGAAATTATCTGTGCTTTTATCTAAAGAAATGAATAAAGACTATTCCAGTTTGAGTAAATTATTTTCAAGAAATGAGCACATCACACTTGAAAAGTTTTTCCTGAAATTAAAATTAGAAAAGGCAAAAGAATTGATTCAGGAAAACAAATATTCATTTTCTGAAATCGCTGACCTGCTTGATTATGCAAATAGTAATCATTTGGCAAAACAATTTAAAGAGGCTACAGGCATGAGCATGACTGAGTATAAAAAATCGAGTTATTGGGGTAGAAAACCACTAGACAAAATTATATAGATCATAACCAGAATTATAACAGTAGATATTTTTAAAACGAGTGACATTAGCATCAGTTAAAGAGTTAGAAGTTAGAAGAACAAGACTTTAGAAGTTAGATGATAAGCGAGCATCTCTATAACAAACTGTAAAGTCCCCTTTAGGGGATTTAGGGGTTGCTCACTTCAGACATCACTAATGGCAAATTAAAGTGTAAAGTTTCTCTTATGACTTACGACTAAAAACTAGACACTAACAAATGAAACACACGTATAAAATCACCGGAATGACCTGCAATGGCTGCCGCGCTCACGTTGAAAAGACGTTGAGCAACGTGCCTGGTGTCTCTGAGGTATCAGTAGACTTACAGGAAAACAATGCTGTTATACATATGGACTCACATGTCGAACTAGACACTTTTAAACAAGCTTTGAAAGAGGATGGTGGTCGATATGACATCCACCCTCCTAATGCCAAGATTGATCACCCCCACCCCATGCCTGATATAAAAAAAGAAAAGCATAAGGCAGGAGACCAATACTACTGCCCTATGCTTTGTGAGGGTGATAAAAAATACGATAAACCTGGAGATTGTCCGGTTTGTGGAATGGATTTGGAAAAGGAAAGCGCTCCTGCAAGAACTGAGACGAAATACACCTGCCCTATGCACCCTGAAGTTGTTGAGGACGAACCTGGGAGCTGTCCTAAGTGCGGCATGGATCTCGAGCCCACTACAGTACAAGCGGAGGACAATAGTGAAAAAGAAGCATACCACGCTATGCTAAAAAAGTTTTGGATTGCAGTGGCACTTACCTTACCGGTTTTGATCATTGCTATGGGCCCTATGCTTGGGCTTAACCTTAAACAATTTGTAAGCAAGTCAGTGCTCGGTTGGATCGAATTTGTATTAGCCACCCCTGTAGTATTTTACGCCAGTGGTGAGTTTTTCAAAAGAGGTTACAAATCTATTATCAACAAATCGCCCAACATGTGGACGCTGATATCAATCGGTGCTGGCGCTGCGTACCTGTTCAGCATAGTTGCATTACTTTTTCCAGATTTATTTCCTCCACAGTTTAAAACAGATGGAGCTGTACACTTATACTTTGAGGCTGCCACAGTTATTCTCACACTGATCATATTAGGACAGGTTTTAGAGCTTAAAGCCAGAAGTCAAACTAACTCGGCAATAAAAGAGCTACTCAATCTGGTACCGGCTCAGGCGATAGTTATCCGTAACGGCAAGGAAGTGAAAATAGCATTGGAAGATGTAGTAATTGGTGATATTCTAAAAATTAAGCCCGGAGAAAAAATACCTGTAGATGGTAAAATTTCCAAAGGCCAGGCTACGATTGATGAATCTATGATTACCGGGGAGCCAGTTCCTGTAGAAAAAGAAAATGATGACAGTGTTATTGGCGGCACCATCAATGGTACATCAAGTTTTGAAATGGAAGCTGAGAAAGTAGGCTCAGAAACGCTTCTCTCTCAAATTATTGAGATGGTTAATAAAGCCAGCCGTTCTAAAGCTCCTATTCAAAACCTGGCTGATAAAATATCAAAGTATTTCGTACCTACTGTGGTAAGCATTTCTATCATTTCGTTTGTCATTTGGGCTATCTGGGGACCAGAACCAGCCATGGTTTATGCATTTACAAATGCCGTGGCCGTACTCATAGTGGCTTGTCCGTGTGCCTTAGGCCTGGCTACGCCAATGTCGATCATGGTGGGAACAGGACGAGGTGCTAAACAAGGCGTATTGGTAAAAGATGCTCGAGCCATTGAGGAAATGGAAAAAATCGACACATTGGTCATTGATAAAACAGGCACCATCACAGAAGGTAAACCGGCTTTCAAGACCGTTGAGGCATATAACGATCAAATTACGTCAGATGAAATACTTCAGTATGCGGCTTCATTAGAAAATAGTAGCGAGCACCCATTGGCCCAGGCTATCGTAAAAGGAGCACAAGACAAAGGCCTTGAAAGCCTCGATGTTTCTGATTTTGATTCTATCACAGGTATGGGAATCAAAGGAAATATCAATGGCAAAGAGACAGCCGTAGGTAACGAAAAGTTAATGGATAAATACGGTATCAATGTAACTCATGGGCAGCTTCAGGAAGCAAAAGAAAGGCAGTCTAAAGGCGAAACGGTCATGTTTGTTATAATAGATCAAAAGTTGGTCGGTTTTATTAGTGTAGCTGATCCAATAAAAGAAACATCGGCAAAAGCCATAAAGCAATTACAAACTTTAGGCCTGGAGGTACATATGCTTACGGGAGATAATGAAAACACAGCTAAAGCAGTTGCGGATCAACTTAATCTCGATGGGTATGAGGCTGACTTATTGCCAGAAAACAAATATGAAAAAGTAAAACAGCTTCAAAAACAAGGAAAAAAAGTAGCCATGGCGGGTGACGGCATCAATGATGCACCAGCATTAGCGCAAGCTGATGTAGGTATAGCCATGGGCACAGGTACAGATGTAGCCATAGAAAGTGCAAGTCTTACATTGGTAAAAGGGGATTTGGATGGCATTGTTAGAGCCAGAAAACTTAGTGAAGATGTTATGAAGAACATCAAACAAAATCTATTCTTCGCCTTCTTCTATAATGTATTAGGTGTACCAATTGCAGCTGGAGTTTTATTCCCGTTTTTCGGTCTTTTGTTAAGTCCGATGCTGGCGGCACTGGCCATGAGTTTGAGTTCTGTGAGCGTGATTGGTAATGCATTGAGGCTAAAGTAGATGTTAGATGCTAGATGTTAGATGTTGGATTAAATTGGTTCAAATGGCCAGCAACTAGCAACTAGAAACCAGCAACCAGAAAAATGAATAGCAAGTCAACAACACAACTTTTGAAATTCGCTCTTTTACTAAGCGCTATCACAATCATCTACAACCTTATAGAAGGTAGTGTGTCTGTGTTTTTTGGAACTACGGATGAAGCACTGTCCCTATTTGGATTTGGTACAGATAGCTTTGTAGAAGTATTATCGGGCATTGGCATAGCACATATGGTCATGCGCATGCAAAAAACAGAGGTCGTTCAGCATGATAAATTTGAGCGGCAGGCACTGAGGATAACGGGCATAGCATTTTATATATTGACGGCAGGACTGGTAATTGGCGCAGCTTTAAGTATTTATCATGGTTCTATGCCAACCACTACCCTACCAGGAATAGTAATAGCCGTATTGTCGATACTCACGATGTACATTTTATATTACTATAAGCTGAAAGTCGGCAAAGCACTGAACTCCGCACCGATCATTTCAGATGCTAAGTGCACAAAAACATGCTTTTATCTTTCATTTATATTACTGGGAGCAAGTCTGTTGTATGAGCTATTTAAAATCCCGTATGTAGATGCTATAGGTAGTTTGGGTATTGCGTGGTATGCCTATAAAGAGGGTAAAGAAGCATTCGAAAAAGTGAAAGAAAATAAATTAAGTTGTAGTGATGATTGCTGCTAATCAGATTAGAACTTCTTACAATGGAAAATAACATTCTAACAAAATGGGGTGAGGCAGCTAACACATCTGTAGGCTTTTTCTGGATGGCGCTGTGGGCATTTATTTTGGGTTATGCCATAAGCAGCATGATTCAGATATTTGTGACAGAAAAACGCATGCAAAAAACCATGGGTGGCTCTGGCTCTAAAAGTGTACTCCTGGGAACATTTTTTGGCTTTATCAGCAGCTCGTGTAGTTTCTCTGCTTTAGCTTCCGCCAAATCATTATTTAAAAAAGGGGCAAGCTTTATATCATCCATTGCATTCCTACTGGCATCAACCAACCTGGTAATCGAATTAGGGATATTAATTTCCATCTTCCTGGGCTGGCAATTTGTTGTTGGGGAGTATGTTGGTGGTATATTATTAATACTTATTAGCTGGGTGCTTATTAGAATCATCAAGCCAAAAAAACTTATCGAGACGGCTCGGAAAAATTTGGGGCAATCACAGGATGATGATAACGAGACATCTTCATTTAAGGATAAAATTCAATCGTCAGAGCAATGGGCAAAAGTTGGAAAGCAGTACTTTATGGAATGGAAAATGGTCTGGAAAGATGTAACCGTAGGCTTTACCATAGCAGGTATCGTCTCAGCTTTTGTACCAGACTCGTTTTTTCAAACCTTATTTATCAATACCGGAGATGGTCAGTCATCATTTAGCTTTTTAACACTTTTGGAACATGTAATAATTGGTCCTGTTGCAGCATTTCTAACGTTTATTGGCTCAATGGGAAACATTCCTTTGGCAGCCTTACTATTTGGTAAGGGTGTAAGCTTTGCAGGTGTGATAGCCTTTATATTCAGTGACCTGGTGGTATTTCCTGTATTACGTATTAACGCCAAATACTATGGATGGAAAATGTCATTCTTTATACTGTTCCTACTATTTACATCTTTAATCATCACCTCACTCACACTGCACTATGGTTTTAGCCTTCTCGACCTACTACCATCTGCAAGCGGTAAGAGTATTGTGGAGCAAGAACATTTCAAAATTGACTATACATTCTTTCTTAATATTGCCTTTTTAATTATAACCGGGATTCTAATTTATCTTGGTTTTATAAAAGGCAAGAATGTTAAGCACCACAAAGAAATGGCACCTAAGAGCCCTCTATTAGAAAAAATATTAAAATGGTTAGCATTAGGATGTTACGTCTGGCTAGCCATAGGACTTATAATAAATTACATCTAACTTTAAACAATAAATAACTCAAACAATGAAGACTAACTTGAAATTAAACACTTTACTTTTTGCTATGGTTGCTTTTTTAGCCGTTTCATGCGGTCAACCTAAAGATGGCAATGAGTCACCAGAAGCAACTGAGAATCACGAAAAAGATCATGAGCATCAGGACGGTGATAGTCACGAGCATGCTACAGACAATGATAATGGGGCAATGGCCGCTATTTCGGTGAGTGACGAACAAACTTCAGGTATTTTAAAGGCATATCTTGAAATGAAAGATGCATTGGTAAAGAGTAGCGCTGAGGTTGCGAAAAATGCTGCCGAAGAGATTAAAAACATCTTAAATGGTAATGCTGATTCAAAACTCTTAAATGGAATTTTAACAGACGCTGACAATATAATCGAAGCTGATGAAGTAGAACAGATTAGAGAGCACTTTGATGGCATGTCTCAAAGCGTATATGAACTGATAAAAACTAATAACCCTGACAAAACAGTTTATAAACAATTTTGTCCCATGGCATTTGACAATCAAGGTGCATTTTGGTTGAGTAGCGAAGAGGAAATTAGAAATCCTTATTTTGGAGACAAAATGCTAAAATGTGGAAAGGTGCAAGAAACAGTAGCTTCAAAATAACTGTTGTAGCGATCCTTCCAATTGGCCGTACATTTACTTAAAAGGTTAAATAATGTTTGAAGAAATAAGCAATGCCTCCAATATCGTGCTCGGCAAAGTAGAAAGTTGGGTAGCAACACTCATTGAAATGCTTCCAAATTTCATCATTGCGATTCTGGTACTTATCCTGTTTTACATTATTTCCAGGATAATAAGGAAAGTACTCAGCACGATACTTCACAGAGTTATGACCAACGAATCGGTCGTAAAACTCATACTGGCTTGCTCAAGCTTCATTATAATTATAATTGGCCTGATGGTGGCGCTCGGGGTTCTTAATCTCGATAAGACTGTTACTTCTCTACTCGCTGGTATTGGCGTTGTTGGTCTTGCTTTAGGTTTTGCCTTTCAAGATGCTGCCGCCAATCTCATTTCAGGGGTTTTTATGGCGGTTAAGAGTCCCATCTTTGTGGGTGACATCATTGAGACCAATGGAATATTTGGAAGAATTAAAGAAATTGGACTGCGAGCTACCACTATTTATGTCCCGGAAGGTCAGGATGTGATTATTCCTAATAGATTGGTATTTCAGAACCTGTACAGGCATTATACCATCAATGGAGAAAGAAGGGTGGATCTACAATGTGGCATTTCTTACGGTGAAAATTTAAGGCAGGTAAAAGAATATGCCACCGAAGCTATTAAGAAAATTCCAACCTTACTTGACGGTAAAGAGGTGGAATTCTTCTACAGTCATTTCGGAGATAGTTCTATTAATTTTGTTGTACGCTATTGGGTTAAATACGATGCTCATACTGATTTCCTAAAAGCTCAAAGCGAAGGGGTTATGCTATTAAAAGAGGCTTTTGATGCCAACGGTATTACAATACCATTCCCAATACGCACGTTGGATTTTGGAATTAAAGGTGGCACTACACTTTCCCAAATGATTGAAAAGAAATAGTATAAATGAAAACACATTACGAAAAGAAATCTGATATCAATAATGCCAAAAGCACATTGGGTTACGGTATTATGTGGTTTTTCATCGTTGTTTTGGTAGGTATACTGCCTTTTTTGACAGGCAATGGAAGTGTTGTATTCTATGTAGCAGGTGGCATTTCACTGATTGCAGGGATTTACAAAACCTACCGAGGCATCAAACAATTGTCCAAATCTTAAATAACATTAAATGAAATTTATATACTGCTTTGTTGTTGTGGCACTCGGTGTTGCATGTACAAGTACACCAAAAGACCAGACTGAGAGTACCACAAGTAATCCGGTAAATGACCTGGTAAAACTCAAGGACCTCGATGGTAATTCAATAGACCTCTCACAACATGAGGACAAGGCCATATTCGTAAATTTTTGGGCTACATGGTGTGCCCCTTGTATCAAGGAGATGCCTTCGTTAGAGAAAATGCAAAAGGCTTTTGGTGATGATCAACCCGTTGTTTTTTTCTATGCTTCTAATGAGCCGCTACCAAAAATTAAAAAGTTTGCAGAACAAAAACCTTGGGACTTAAATTATGCTCAACTAGATATGAGCCTTGAAGAATTAAGCATTTATGCGCTTCCTACCACCATTATATTTAAAGATGGTAAAATCGCCTGGACGGAAACCGGCAGTAAAATATGGGATAGTGAAGAGAGTATTTCAGAAATTAAAACATTTATCAATCAATGAGAACGTTAATGATCTTGGCCATAGGCCTACTAATAGCTGCATGTAGCACCCCTCAAAATGAGGAAACTACTTCAGCAACATTTACTGGTGAAGCACCTTATCTTTTTACTGATAATGTAGGCACAACCTACCTTTCATGGACAGAAGCTGGTGAAAGTGAAAATCAATTAAAATTTTCAACCTATAATAAAGGCCAATGGTCTGATCCCCAAATCATTGCCAAAGGAAGTAATTGGTTTGTGAACTGGGCCGATTACCCGGTAATTGTAACCAAAAACGGTAAAAATTTCATATCTCACTACCTTGCGAAAAGTAGTGAAGGCACTTACAGCTATGATGTAACGGTGAAACATTCCACAAATGCCGCTAAAGATTGGAGCGAACCGTATGTCTTACATGATGATGGAAAGCCAGCTGAACATGGATTTGTTTCAATGGTACCTTATGGTGAAAACTTCTTTGTCACATGGCTCGATGGCAGAAATACAGTTTCTGATGACACTACCACACATACTGGACATGGCGGAGGTGGGCCTATGACGTTAAGAGCCGCAATTGTTTCACCGCAAGGTGAGAAAATCAATGAATGGGAGCTTGACAACAAAGTGTGTGATTGTTGTCAGACTACAGCAGTGATCACTGACAATGGTCCAATTGTGGCATATAGAGATCGATCAGACGAAGAGATAAGAGATATGTCGTTGGTTCGGTTAGTTGATAATCAATGGACTGCTCCAGTACCACTGCACGAAGACGGGTGGAAAATAGCTGGTTGCCCTGTAAATGGTCCTCGATTAAGTGCTGCTGGCAATGCTGTAGCTGCGGCCTGGTTTACGGCAGCAAATGGTAATGCAGAGGTGAAAGTAAAGTTTTCATATGATGGTGGAGCAACTTTTGGAAATGTTATTAAGGTCAGTAAAGAAGCACCCATTGGTCGGGTTGATGTAGAAATGCTGGACGAAACCACTGCATTGGTAAGTTGGATGGAAGGATCCGATATCGTTGCTGCAAAAGTGACGGATACTGGAGAAATATTAGAGCAAATGACCATTGCCTCCTCATCGCAATCAAGAAGTAGCGGTTTTCCTCAGTTGACAAAAAACAATGATCAATTGATTTTCGCGTGGACTGACAGTGAAGCCGGTGAGATTAAAACAAAAATAGTGAACCTAAAATAGGCAGAATTGTTATCAAGCTGACTAGCAAGGAGCAAGCGTTAACATCACACACAATTATCTAAAAGGTAACTCATCCTTAAATTTTAAGTGTTACCTTTGATTTCTTGCATCATAACAAGATGCATATTAATTTAATTACATGAAGAATATTTCAATACGTTTTCCGCATAATAAGGATCTCGATTTTATAAAAACATTAAGAGCACGAGTTAAGGAGCATTTCGAATCTTCTAAAACCTCTAAGTATGGTGGTAGCAGAATGGTCGTAAAGACTATCGCAATGCTCAGCATTTATGCCGTACCTTATGCCCTTTTCATGACAGGTTTGATTACTAATTTCTGGTTAGTACTTGGCCTTTGGATTATCATGGGTATTGGTAAAGCTGGTGTTGGCTTTTCAGTAATGCACGATGCCAATCATGGTGCATATTCTCAAAATCCTAATGTGAACATGTACATGGGATACCTCATCAATATATTGGGTGGTAGTGCCATCAATTGGAAAATACAACACAACGTACTACATCATACTTATACCAATGTACACGGTATGGATGAGGATATTGACTCAGGTATTATTTTGAGACTTTCTCCCCAACAAAAGCATTACAAGCTGCACAAGATACAGCATATATATGCCTGGTTTTTATACGGGCTGATGACGTTCCTTTGGATTACCACTAAGGATTTCAGACAGCTTTATCGCTATAAAAGCAGAGGATTAACTAAAAATCTTAAAAACTTCAACCTTACGCTAGCTCGAATGATTCTGGCCAAGGTTTTATACTATGTGGTATTCTTGATATTACCACTCATGGTCTTACCATTTGCCTGGTGGATGGTTCTCATTTGCTTTGTAACCATGCATTATACAGCAGGGTTGATACTTGCCTGTGTATTTCAAACAGCGCATATTATGCCTACTACGCAGTATCCTGAGCCTGACGAGAGTGGTAATTTAGAAAATGACTGGGCAGTACACCAGCTATTTACTACAGCTAACTACAGTCCGAATAGCAAGATATTGTCATGGTATGTAGGTGGTCTCAATTATCAAATCGAACACCACTTATTTCCAAACATCTGCCACTTACACTATAAGAAAATATCAAAGATTGTAAGAGAAACGGCTGAGGAGTTCAACTTACCTTATAACTCTCACCCACATTTCTTTAAAGCAGTTTGGGAACATGCCAAAATGTTGAAACAACTGGGCAGAGCTACTGCATAAGCCTAATTAAGATGCAACGGCTTCCCTCCACCTACATAGCGTGGGTCATCAATGTAGGGTAGCTTTTGCATGGCAGAGACTTCTATAGAGTAAAACTCAAACTCTTCTACGACCTTTCCTTTGAGCTTATAAATTCCCTTTCCATAAAAAGGGAATTGGGAAGCCGCTTGAGGGAAGTGTACTGTATCGATAAAATTTCCTTCTCTATCGATAAAGGTGCCAAAATTCATACGCTCCTTTTTAGAGGTGCTTGTATTTTTAATCGCTACAAGATACCCGTAGACTGTCACTTCTTTATTCAAATATACCGGAAAGTCTTTAGCCAATATGCCGAAAAATAGAGGCTCCCTTAGAAGTTCAAATGGGTTACAAAGAGGAAACCCTAATAACTCCATTTCATCAAAACTATCTTCATGTTTATATGTAGTTAGCTCCGGCAGTTCAAATTTTTTAACGGGTGAGTCAAAAAGACCTCTTGTTGGTTTAGATTTCTTATTCCCCCCGAGTAAAAAATGGGCCTCCCAAAGCAATTCTTTTTTTGTTTTACCCGTAAATCGAAAGGCACCAATCCGAATAAGCAGGGCAAGCTGTTCCAGAGACACAGCCACACGCGATACAAAATCACCCAAATTGCGAAACAGTGCTTCTTCCCTGGCAAAAATCAATTCATTAACGAGCCGATCTTCAAGTTCTTTAACAAAGTTAAGCCCCAGGTAAATGGTCTGACCTTTAATACTACACAAAGCCTCACTTCTATTTACACATGGGGCTTCAATAACAGCTCCATGCATCCTCGCTTCATGCAAATAAAGCTCTCTACGGTAAAAGCCACCGCCATTATTAACCACACACACCATGTATTCCAATGGGTAGTATGCCTTTAAGTATAAACTCTGATAGCTTTCAACCGCATAAGAAGCAGAGTGCCCCTTAGAGAAAGCATACCCGGCAAAACTCTCAATCTGACGCCAAACATCTTTAGCCAAAGCAAATGAATGCCCTTTTTCTTTACAGTTTTCAAAATACTTTTCCTCCACCTTTTTAAACTCTTCTCTGGAACGATATTTACCAGACATTCCTCTTCTCAATACATCAGCTTCGCCCAAGTCAAGACCCGCAAAATAGTGTGCCACCTTAATCACATCTTCCTGATATACCATCACTCCATACGTTTCAGGCATAATTTCTCTAAGTACAGGATGTGCGTCCTCTCTACGCTCAGGGTGCCTAAACCTTAAAATATACTCACGCATCATACCCGATTTAGCAACTCCCGGCCGTATCACAGAGCTGGCAGCTACCAGCCCCAGGTAGTGGTCAACTTTGAGTTTTTTCAACAGCATACGCATAGCAGGCGATTCCACATAAAAACACCCTATTGCCTGAGCTTCTCTCAACAGCTCCTTAATTCGCTCATCTTCCTTCAGTTTTTTAAAATCATGGATATCAATCGGTGGATCTTCAGGGTTATTGTCTTTAGCTACTTGTAAGCAATCTTTGATTTTGGCTAACCCACGCTGGCCTAAAATATCAAATTTATAGAGCCCCACATCTTCGGCCATCAACATGTCGAAATGGGTAACGGGAAAACCCTTTGGGGGCATACTTGTAGCTGTAAAACTATATATAGACTGCTCTGCTATTAAAATGCCGCCTGCATGAATACTTAAGTGACTTGGAAACCCTGTTATCAAGCCTCCATACCTGAGCACCAAAGCTGATAGATCATCAGTCGGTGATTTGCCTTCTGACAATCGGTCAATCTCATGAGGAGGCAACCCAAACACTTTTGCCAGCTCCCTTACTGTGGCCCGGTATTGAAATGTACTATACGTAGCAAGTAGTGCGACCCTGTTGGGTGCTTTTTTAGTAAAAAACTCAAAAATAAATCGTGTTACATCCTCCCTGTCCTTCCAGGAAAAGTCTATATCAAAATCCGGTGGATTTTTCCTGTACAGGTTTATAAACCGCTCAAAATACAAGTCAAGGTCAATAGGATCTACATCGGTTATACGCATGAGATAGGCTACAATACTATTGGCCCCACTACCACGCCCTACATAGAAGTAGTTTTTTTTGCGGGCATAGCTTACGATCTTACAGTTAATGAGAAAATAAGAGACAAACCCCTTTTGCTTTATTATTTGCAGCTCTTTTTCGAGTCTCTTGTGTATCTCCTCTCCAGCGTTAGGATACCGGTAAGAGAAGCCTCTCAAGCATACTCTTTTCATAAGCTTGAAATCCTGCGTTTCACACCCTGTATAGGTTTTTAAATTTTTATGCTCTTGCTCATCGCCAAACTCAAAGTTTATTGTACAATTACTTAAAAGCTTATCTGCATTTTCCAGTAAGTAAGGATAGGGAGCAAATGCCTCTGCCATCTGTTTCCGAGATAGAAAACAATCTTCCACATGCCCCTCTTCACTCTTTGGCAGCTTACTCAACAAGGTATTCTTATCAATGGCTCGCAGTAACCGGTGTGCATTGAAATCGCGCTTACTTCGAAAGGTCATCGTCTGGAGAGCCACCAACTTATCCTGTTGGTCTCTCCATTTGGAGAAAGGCAATCTGGAAAAGTCTCTTGTACGCACCCCTATATATTCATCGCAGTTAAGCATCGCTTTCTTACATGAAGTAAACGGATATATGATATAAGCATGCTCAAACACAGGGGCTATATCAGGAATGGGGATTTCCTGATGTAAATGATACGACAGGTACTCATTGAGCTCCTGAAAGCCTTTGTTGTTTTTGGCCAGGCCTATGAATTTTTGATCCGTTCCATTTCTAAAATCAATGCCTAAGACAGGTCTAACATCATATTTCTCTGACAACCGCACAAAGTTAAGACTGCCCGCTGTGGAGTTGATATCTGTTAATGCCAGTGTATCTATACCACTCCTATGAGCAAGCGCCAGCAAATCCTTCGGGCTTATTGCCCCGTATTTAAAGCTATAATATGAATGTGTGTTGAGGTACATTGTCTTAGTCGTAAGTGGTTAGTCGTAAGTATTCTAGTCGTAAGTCGTAAGAAACTAGTAACCAGAGACCAGCATCCAGCACCCAGCAGTTCACACACCCTCTAACTCCCTAAAGGGAGAACCTCCTTTGCTCCATGTACTATACTCTAAGCTCTATGCCCTTTACTCTTTGTACTATGCGCCCTGCAAGTCACCAGCACCCAGTAACCAGTAACCAGACACCAGTAACCAGCTAACCAGCTAACCAGCATCCAGAAACTAGAAACCAGCAAACCAGCACCCTGTAACCAGTAACCAGTAACCAGTAACCAGTACTCCCTCTTCTCTCCACACCCTGCCCCATCCACTTCGCTCCATGCCCTCTGCTCTCCGCTCTCTGCTCTCCGCTCTCCGCGCCTCACGCCCTGCGATTAGCCAACAGTGGGGGTGGTTCTCCCTTAAAAGGATTGAAGCGACTGATTGTCTTAGCTTCGATACCTGCAGCTCGCAATACTGCTCTGTCTCCATGTTTATCCCTTATTTTATCCATAGCCTGGTAGAGATTGATCAACTCCACAGCATCCTCAAATAAATTGATCTGGTACCCACCACTTACCAAATGACTAAACCTTACACCAATCAGACGTACAAGCAATCTTCTATGGTAAAGCCGTTCAAAAAGCTCCAGCACTTTTGGTACAAGTATATGATCTGCCGATGTATAGGGGATTCTCGACTGTAGTGTGTATGTATTAAAATCAGAATAGCGGACTTTTACAGTTACACATGCTGTAAGTTTTTGTCCTCTACGCAACTGAAAAGCAAGGTTCTCTGCCATGGCTAGCAAAATGGCTTTGAGTTTAACCACATCTATCGTATCCCTGTCAAAGGTGCGTTCTGTAGAAATCGACTTTCTTTCTGAATATGGAATAACTGGAGATTTGTCAATACCATTGGCCTTTTTCCATATTTTGATCCCATTTTTCCCAAACACCCGTTGCATGAGCTCTACTGGCATCTCTTGAATGGTCTTCACTTTTCTAATACCAAGACCACTCAGTGTTTGATAAGTTTTTTCACCAATCATAGGTATTTTTCTCACAGAAAGGGGGGCTAAGAAAGGCTTTTCAGCACCAAAGTCAACCTGAAGCTGATTATTAGGCTTTGCCTCACCTGTAGCTACTTTTGATACGGTCTTGTTTTCAGACAAACCAAAGGAAATAGGGAGTCCCGTTTCTTTGATGATTTTCTTCCTTACTTCAGAGGCCATTTTCAAACTATTGAAAAAGCGATCTACCCCGGAAAGATCTGCATAAAATTCATCAATGGATGTTTTCTCATAGATAGGAACACTCTCTCTAATAATGTCCGTAACCTCCTCAGATTTCTTGGTGTAAGTAGATGAGTTTCCTTTAATAACGATAGCTTCAGGACACAACTCCCTGGCCATCTTCATAGGCATGGCAGAGTGAATACCAAATCTCCTCGCCTCATAACTACATGAGGCTACCACTCCCCTGTCCGTTACACCTCCAATCAATATGGGTTTATCATTCAGCCTGCTATCAAGCAGCCGCTCACATGACACAAAAAAGGTGTCTAAGTCTAAATGTAGTATGGTACGGTCGCCAATTATCATACTACAAATATAAGCTAACTTTTATAGTATTTACTAATATTTTTAGTAATTACTATTTATCAGCAAAATGAAATAATCAGTTCACTTTATCCCTTCTTCCAAACATAATACCTTCGGTCTTCCCACTTACCGTCATCTGTTACATTAAACGACTTCGTATGGTGGTTTCCTTCTTCATCAAACCATGCCTTGTGGCCTACTTTGGCTGATTGTCCATTTGGATAATAAAATGTCTGTAATACACTATCTGCTGTAGCTTCACCTTTACCTAAAGTACCATTTCCGCCAAATTGATAGGCATACACTTTCCCATCATCAGGATTCCAAAATGTTTTAAACTCCCAGAAATCACCCGATTCTTCTCCATCCTTAATACCATACAGTCGGCCATTTATACTCATTTTACCAATCCCGTACTCCCAGACCATACTATAAGCATCCCAGGTTTCATTCTCACTCATATATTTAGCATTGTCAGTTTTCCAGGTTCCTACCATTTCTTCCATATGGGTTTTAAACCACTCGGGAATTTGTTTCGGGCTATTTTGGGCAAATGAAAAATTAATGATTAATACAAAAGCGGAGGTGAAGAGTAATTTCATATTTGTGAGGTTTTGAGATAATCTATTTAACGGCTGCTTTAATATTTGAGTTATGAGGCTTTTAACCTCACCAACATTAATTCTCCAAAATATATACTAATTTACACGGCAAAATTTAACCTATGGAGCTAGCACTACTCGACTACATTATTATCGTTACCTTTTTTGCCATCTCTCTTGCCATTGGCTTAAAATTCAGAAAGCAAGCGGGAAAGGATATCTCACAATTCTTCCTTGGCGGTCGTAACCTGCCCTGGTACATTGCTGGTATCTCAATGGTTGCCACCACTTTTGCAGCAGACACACCACTGGCCGTAACCGAGCTTGTTGCACAAAATGGTATCGCAGGTAACTGGCTCTGGTGGAATATGCTCGCTGGCGGCATGCTCACCACCTTTTTCTTTGCTCGATACTGGCGCAGGGCTGAAGTGCTCACAGACATAGAATTTATTGAAATGCGATACAGCGGAGCCGCTGCCCGATTTCTAAGAGGCTTCCGCGCACTCTACTTTGGCGTATTCATGAATGTTTTGATTATCGGCTGGGTCAATATTGCGCTCATGTCTTTATTACAGGTCTTTTTCGACATTTCGGAAAATCAATTGACCTGGTATGTGGGTGGAGCCATGCTCATCGTTGTGGCCTACTCCGCCATGTCGGGCTTGCTTGGTGTTGCTTTTACCGATGTGGTACAATTTGTAATTGCCATGGCCGGAAGCATTATACTAGCCATATTGGTGCTCAATTCTGATGAGATTGGTGGTGTGGAAAATCTTAAAGCCAACCTTCCTGCAGGTACACTTGATTTCTTTCCCATGGTAGGTAATGAGGGTAGCGGTACCATGCTAGCACTTGGACTGGGCAGCTTTCTCGCTTTCGTAGGTTTTCAATGGTGGGCCAGCTGGTATCCTGGTGCTGAACCCGGGGGTGGTGGATACATCGCCCAACGGATGATGTCTACCAAATCAGAAAAAGATGCCATCTACTCAACACTCTTTTTTCAGATAGCACATTACTGCATTCGCCCGTGGCCATGGATCATTGTGGCGCTATGTGCTGTCATTCTCTACCCTAACCTATCTGCCGAAGACAGTAAGTTAGGTTATGTAATGGCCATGAAGGACTTCTTACCTACCGGTCTGAAAGGACTTTTATTGGTAGCATTTTTTGCAGCCTATATGAGTACCATATCTACGCAACTCAATTGGGGTACAAGTTATATCATCAATGACTTTTATAAACGCTTTGTAAAACCGCAGGCTAATAACAAGCAATTAGTTAACGCATCACGAGTAGGCACTTTCATTATCATGCTCATCGCCCTGTTTGCCACTACTTTGATGACGACCATTTCGGGAGTATGGGCATTTATTATTGAATGTGGTGCCGGCTTAGGATTGGTAATGATACTCCGCTGGTATTGGTGGCGCATCAACGCCTGGAGTGAAATAGTGGCTACCGTGGCCCCTTTCATTGCTTATGCCTTAGCTAAGTTTGTTTTCGTTCAGTTTGATCCTACTTGGGGCCAGGGTATCGGTGAAAATCCAAAAGGTTTCTTTTTTACCGTTGCTTTTACAACCGTTGCCTGGGTGGTTACAACATTTGTAGCCAAGCCAACGGCTACGTCAGTTCTACAATCATTCTTTGATAAAATAAAACCAGATGGCAATTGGAGACCATTCAGGAAAGGCTGGCAAGGTCAGCGACTGCTCTTATTAGGTATTTGCTGGTTGAGTGCTATCGCTATGGCCTATTCTGCCTTGTTCTTTACAGGAAGCCTCATATTCATGGAATGGAATGATAGCATGATTTACGGCACCACCATGGTTGGTTCGTTTTTGATTCTGCGATTGAGCTCCAGGAAGGTGAAGATTTTTGAGAGTTAAAAGTCCAAATTCTTATTTTTAAAACTAATCTTATCAATAAAATGCTTACTTTAATTTTCGAGAGATAACAACTATGGTAGATATCAACAGAGTAGAATTGAAAGAAAAGGATTACTTAAAGTTTGACTTTCCAAAACATCTCGATGTAACTACAGCTGAAAATGCAATTATTAAATGGAATGAAGAGGTAGCTCATACTGAGCAAAAAGTAAACCTTATATTCAATTGCACTATAATGAGTGGTTTTGATACGGAGGCAAGGCGAAAATGGCAATCTACATTAAAACAGTTAAAAACTAAAACAGGTGATATCTGGATCGTAAGTGATAATATGTTCATTTTAGGGGCAGCAAAAACGATGGGAATTCTTTCAGGATACCAAATAAAAACTACACGCTCGATTGATCAGATTGGCTAACTGTACTTATATCAAAAAGCCTTAAACAACAAAGCTGAGTTACTTTTTTATAGCATTATAGATTAACGAATACAATGTCAGGTGGCGCAGGACATATCTACGATATGATTGGTAGACTTAAAGGTAACGCAAGTCTACTCAAGAAGACTGGCTACTTTAAAACCAAAGAAGAACTACTTAAGATTTCAGGTAAAACGGTTTACGAATACAAACGGGCCACACCCGAACAGCTCCATGAAATTCGCAAACAGCTAATCCTTTCAAGAAAAAAGCGAATTATCACTTCGATAGTATCACTAGGCGCAGCGTCCATTGTAGCAACCGCTATTATTCTTTTACTGATCAACTGGTTTATATAATATGGGTGGCGGTGGTTTCATGCATGATGCAAATAAAAGGATTCAGCAAAATAGGAATAAGCTGAATCGATCCTCCTTATTTGATAGGGATAGGTTAAAGCATCAAGGTAAAAGTCGAACACATCTTGAACAGAAGGATGTGTCTCCTGAAGATTTATCAGCATTGAAAAACAGAATAAATCAAAGGAACAAGGCAGCAAATCGCAGGCTATTAAGAAATCTTATTATATCAGCTGTAATAGGTGTTGCCCTAGCAATAGTTATGGGCCTCTGGTTTGGGCCTCAATAGGTGGTAAAGATTTCTCCTCCCGATGGTTATCGGGATACGAAATGACTTCCAGGGTCACCGCCAGTCAAGCGTAGGCATCTTTACCGTAATGATCTTTTATTTAACAAAAAGTACTGAATTGAATAAGCTTGTATCGGCAATACACCTTTTGGGTTAATAAGTAGTTCTAATTACTGTTTTCATTTTCTTTTGCTTGCCCAAAAGAAAACGAAACAAAAGAAAAAGGCACCACGAACAAAGCCCATTTTCCTCACTAAACGCACGACCAACCCTGTCCTGGGCCGCTCCCCACAACCCTCAAATGGGCCACGCTGTTCGTGGACTGCCAGCCCACCTAAACAGAAAAAAGCAATTTACCCCTTCCCTAAAAACTCCGCCAGTAAACCATGAAAATGATGTACTCCTTTTTCTCTCTTTGGAGAAAATCTACCAGCCTGGTAAAATCGTGATTTCACGCCTTTGTGCACCTCTTCTACCACAAACTCATCTTCACGCTCCACTTTGTCGAGTAAGGCGCCTGCCCCCTTCTCCAGTTTCGACTCATCATAGACGTAGGTAAGGAAAGAAACCTTTGTACGATCCATGGCGATCGGTCGTACAACGTTTACAGATAGTCCCCAGGGGTAAAAATTAAACATCATGTTAGGAAATACCCAGTAATAATAAGCGGCAACATTTCTACCTTCATCTATGTGACCTTTGGGTAAATCGAACGTTTCAGAGGCGTCTTTTGAATAGCCAATTTGCAAGTTGAGCAAGTCATAGATTTCAGTGGTATAGTCACCGTAATCTAATGTTTTATTAAGGTCATCATGCACGAAAGGAATATGAAAACCCTCCAGGTAATTATCACAATACAAAGCCCAATGTGCATGCACCAGATATTCCTTTGAGCGGCCTTCATCGAACGTAAACTCATCTAAAGGCAGAAAACCAACACGCTCATTCATTTTTTCAATTACCGTATTGAAATCAATGTCTTTACTGAGGCCAGCAAATAAAAACGGACCCCACTTCACCACCGGAAACTCATGTAGATCATCACATGGGCGTGGGAAGTCTTTGGCCTCTTTAAACTCAGGCATATGCTCAAATTTGCCGTCCAAACCGAACCTTCGGCCATGGTACATGCACTGCAGCTTTTGCATTTTACCTGGGTTATGCACCAAAATGTTTCCTCTGTGGGTACACACGTTAGTGAAACACCTGATATTGTTGTCAGCCCCCCGAGTGAGTAGCATCGGCTCAGTGAGGTAATGATCCAGCATGGTAAATGGATACACATCATTTTGCAACGGCACTTGTGTCTCATCTCCTACCCACTGCCAGGATTTTAAGAAGACCTTTTCTTTGAGTTGCTCAAAAACTTGCTCGTCCTGATAAAAGCTTGCAGGTAGGGTCTCAGCTCGCGTAATGTCCGGATCAATATTATAGGAAGGTTTCATTCTTTACAATCTAATAATTTCTATATTGGAATCTTAAGTACCAATATAATCTATAATCACGGCTTTTCTTAGCCTTACCTATGAGCGGAACCTCCTCTCCTAATAAAATCGGTCTATGGACCTCCACCTCACTGGTTGTTGGAAATATGATTGGTGTTGGAGTATTTCTAATTCCTTCAACCCTGGCAGGCTATGGCAGCATCAGTTTTTTCGGCTGGATTGTCTCATCCGTTGGAGCCATATTCCTTGCTTTGGTATTTAGTTATTTGAGTAAACTTATCCCTTCAGCCAGTGGCGGGCCGTATGTATACTCACGAGAAGGATTAGGTGATTTTGCAGGCTTTTTAGTAGCCTGGGGCTACTGGATTTCTGTTTGGGTGACCAATGCGGCCATAGCTGTTGGCTTTGTAGGCTATTTAGGAGTCTTTTTTCCTGTACTGATCTCCACTCCGATTACTTCAGTATTGTCAGGTCTGGCAGCCATCTGGTTTTTAACCTGGGTTAATTCCAGAGGGGTGAAAAAAGCGGGTAGCGTGCAGCTGGTATCCACGATTTTAAAACTTGTACCGCTGCTAATAGTATCTATTGGCGGTTTGTTCTTCTTAAATTTTGATCATTTTATTCCTGTCAACCTGAGTGACGAATCAGACATCTCTGCAATAGCTTCAACCACCGCATTAACATTGTTTGCATTTCTGGGTATAGAATCGGCCACCATACCCGCAGAAGATGTAAAAGACGCTGAAAGCACGATTTCTAAAGCCACCAAAATTGGCACTTTTATAGCTATAGCTATTTATATATTAGGATCGATGTCAGTAATGGGCGTGATCGAACCGGAAGTATTAGCCGTATCTAATGCACCTTTTGCAGATGCTGCTGCACTTATGTGGGGTGAAGAAGCACGTTATCTTGTCGCGGGTGGTGCGGCCATATCAGCCTTTGGCGCGCTAAACGGTTGGATCTTGATACAAGGCCAAATACCAGCGGCTATTGCTCGTGACAAACTATTTCCAAAAATATTTGCTAAGAAAAACAAGAATGGATCGCCAGCCATAGGCATTATGATAGGCAGTGTGTTTGCATCTATACTTATGTCAATGAACTACACCAAAGGGCTCGTAGAAACATTTAAGTTTTTCATTTTACTATCTACTTTGTCCGTGCTCATTCCATATGTTTTTTCTTCAGCCTCATATATATTAATAAGTGTAGCCAAAAAACTTACTATTAATTTAACCCTGACTAAAATAGTTGTAGCCTCATTTGCATTTCTGTTTTCATTATGGGCCATTATCGGTTCCGGTGCAGAAGCAACCTATTGGGGCTTTATACTATTGGTACTGGGTGTACCACTTTATGTATTGATGAAATACAACGCACAAAAAAATGACTAGCCACTCTGAATATCATAAACTAAAGTCCGTCTTTCTTAAAAATGTAAAAGCTGCATTTATAGACCAGTCAACCATCACTTCTCAATGGAAAGCACTCAACTATTTAGGCGAACCATCATTTGATAAGGCTACTGTAGAATACAAAGTCTTCGAGGGCCTATTGAAAAAACATAATATAGACATACTGCAGTTCCCGGAAGATCATAGTGTATCCATGGACTCGATTTATTGCAGAGATGCCTCGATCGCTACCGATTTTGGAGTGATTATCTGTAACATGGGTAAGGAAGGAAGGGCCAAGGAGCCAGCTGCTGCTAAACAGGCTTATATAACCCATGGCATCGACATATTAGGAGAAATCAAATCGTCCGGCACATTGGAAGGTGGTGATGTGGCCTGGCTCAGTGAAAAAACATTGGCCGTTGGTCACACTTATAGGACTAATCCTGAAGGTATAAAGCAATTAAAAGCACTACTTAACCCTCATGGAGTTGAAGTCATCGTTGCTCACCTCCCACACTTTAGAGGGCCCTCTGATGTATTTCATTTAATGTCAATTTTAAGCCCCGTTGATAAAGATTTGGCAGTCGTTTATTCACCTCTCATGCCCATTGACTTTAGAAATCTATTAATCAAGCGTGGGTTTGAGTTGGTTGAGGTCCCTGAAAGCGAATTTGACTCCATGGGTTGTAATGTCTTGGCGATCGCCCCCCGTGTATGCCTGATGGTAAAAGGAAACCCGAAAACAAAAGCAGCCTTGGAAGCAGCCGGTTGCACTGTTTTCGAATATGAAGGTCAGGAAATTAGCGTAAAAGGCGGTGGCGGACCCACATGCCTGACGCGACCTTTAGCCAGGGAGTAATTACTACTCCACTATTATTTTTTCAAATTATTTTACTGACAAAAGTAAACTTTATCTTTTTACGCCCGTATATTACAGACAAAATGAAATAATATACAATGGGTAGAACGTATCTGGGAGAATTTGAGGAACTCGTCTTGCTTACAGTTGGTGTCTTATATGAAAATGCTTACGCAGTAGCCATCACAAAAGAAATAATAGAGCAATCTGGCAGATCAGTTAATGTAAGCGCAGTACATAAATCCCTTTACCGACTTGAAGAAAAAGGAATGTTGAAGTCTCAGCTAGGAGACGCAGAAGCTAAAAGAGGAGGTAAAAGAAAGCGCATATTTTCCATAACGCCTTATGGCAAAAAGGCGTTGGATGAATCTATGGAACTGAGATCCAGTTTGCGTAAGCAAATACCTGAAGTAGCTTTCAAATGGCAAAAGGGATGAAAAGCAAGGCCACCATACCCAAAATTCCACATGCCTTATTTAAATGGTATTGCAGAAGTGATCGCTATGAAGAGCTTCATGGTGATTTAGAAGAACTTTTCTATGATCGTGTCGATGAGTTTGGTCACTCAAAAGCACGCTTCTATTATCTCCTTGATGTAATTAGGTGCTTCAAACCCTACGCCTGGAAGAAATCAACAACTCAAAATACAACAATTCTTATGCTTAACAATTATTATAAAACTTCCCTCAGAAGCTTGATGAAAAACCCATTAAGCTCGTTTATCAATATTTTTGGTCTTGCAATGGCTATTGGAATCTGTATGCTCGTTTATGGATTTGCCACTTGGGTATACAACATTGATCAACACCATGAGAACAAAGACAGCGTTTTTCTGACAACAGTTTTTGTTGAACGTGACGGTACCTTACAACAAAATGGTTTGACACCAAGGCCTTTAGCTGAAGTACTTAAGCAAGATTTTCCTCAGATAAAAAGTACTTGCCGTATTGAAGACCGAAATGCAGTGATAAAATTTGAAGACAATGTTTTCCACGAACAAGTGCGTTATGTTGACCCTTCCTTTCTCTCAATGTTCACATTTCCTTTGAAATGGGGCAATACCGAAGCGTTAAATGATGCGAATAGCATAATTCTCAGCGAGCCCATGGCAGAAAAGTATTTTGGTAATGAAAACCCTATAGGTAAAGACCTGCAACTCATATTTAATGCAGATTTTAAAAAAGTATTTAAAGTGGCTGGTGTTGCTCAACCATTCCCAAAAGCACATGATATAAGATTTACCTTTCTCATAAATTTCAAAAATTTATTACAAGTAGAGCCTGGCTATAACGAACACGATTGGAGTGAATTTTTGCAGGCCACTTTCATACAACTGGATGATCCTTCCAATATACAGGACATTCAAACCAATATGGACAAATACAAAAATGTCCAGAATGAAGTACAAGCTGACTGGGCGATTAATGGCTTTAGGTTCGAACCATTAGCTACTTTATATAAGCGATCTCCGAACATACAAAGTGATGTTTCTCGTGGTAACGGAGACAATTATTCTTCTGTCATATTTCTTAGTGTAATTGCCGGTTTTCTACTTACACTGGCTTGCTTCAACTATATCAATATCGCCATTGTATCAGCTACAAAACGCCTTAAAGAAATTGGTGTAAGAAAATCTATTGGCGCCACCAGAGGTAAAGTAATTACCCAGTTTTTAGCAGAAAACATTATGGTCACAGGCTTTGCACTAATTCTTGGAGTACTATTAGGCACAACCATTATCATACCGTGGTTCGAACAACTCAACGATTTCAGCATGGATTTTACCCTGCTTGACACCAACCTCTTGATATACTTACCAGCAATTCTCCTCCTCACAGGAGTTGCTTCAGGCCTCTACCCTTCCCTATACATATCAAGATTCCAAGTAGTTAAAATACTAAAAGGCTCTGTTGCATTTGGTCATAAGAATCATTTGACTAAGCTTTTCCTGGGTTTTCAACTCGTCCTTGCCTGTGTGCTTATTACTAGTGCGGTCTTTTTTACACAAAACTCAAAGTATAATGCACTCCGTAGTTGGGGGTACAGTCAAAACAATATCATATATGCTGAAATAAATGGGGATAAAGCCTATAATCAGCTTAAAACTCTTATTTCTCAAGAAACACATGTGGAAAATATTTCAGGAGCCGAAGATCATATTGGCACCAGTAGCTCTCAGGCCATTATTAATTTGCCTCCTAATAAAAAATTTGATGTAAAAGAAATTGCTGTTGAAGCTAATTATCTTAAAACCATGAATTTACATCTTCTTGAAGGCAGAAATTTTAATCAGCATCCTGGCAGCGACCAAAATGCTATTATTGTAAATGAAACTTTGGTCACAAACCTTAAATTAGAAAAGCCTATCGGTCAAACAGTTGAAATTGACAGTGCTGAATATGAAATCATTGGTGTTGTCAAAAATTTTCATAGTCAGAGTTTTTTCCATCCTATCGATCCTACTTACTTTAAAATTGCTGATCCCGTCAACTATAATTACTTAACGCTCAAGGTGGCTGAAGGGCAAGAGACAGAAACCTACGTTAGTTTAAGGAAGCATTGGTCTGAATTATTTCCCGAGTTACCATTTCAAGGAGGATATCAGGAAGATGTATGGGGGGCTTACTTTAACGAAACAAATGGTCATGCAAAGTTTTGGCAGGTGATAGCTGTAATGGCCGTACTTCTTGCCAGCCTAGGCCTTTACGGTTTGGTTAAATTGAATGTAACAAGAAGAATCAAAGAGTTTAGCATCAGAAAGGTACTGGGAGCACATATTGGACATTTGATGGGAGCCATTACCAAACAATACACCATACTGTTTTCTGTGGCACTTGTACTAGGCGGAATAGCCAGTTATTATTTAATGATTTTTGTTTTTGATGTTGCGTATACATACCATATGCCGATTACTATTTCAGGGGTTCTAATAGCTGTTGTTCTGCTTGCGCTAGTGCTATTCCTTACAATTATGACTCAAATCGGAAAAGTCATTAAAACGAACCCGGTTGAAGGGTTAAAGACAGAATAAAATTCCTTGTCAATTTTTCGGTAGTTCACACATTAAAGAGCTGGTATTTTTGAGTTAAATTTAACCAGCAATACTATGCTCTCCTTTCAAGAAAAATATCAGGCGATAGTCAATAAAGATGCTTCTTATGAAGGCCTTTTTATCACAGGGGTAAAGACTACAAATATTTTTTGCAGACCAATTTGCACAGCCAGAAAGCCTAAACCGGAAAATGTTACTTTCTTCAATTCTACGCAGGAAGCATTGAGACACGGGTTCAGACCGTGTAAAGTTTGTAAACCTTTAGAACCACTAAATTCTACGCCTGAGGCCTATGAATCATTGATGAACGAACTCCGGCAGGAGCCCTATAAACGCATTAAAGATTATGATTTACGACAGCGGGGTATTGATCCGGCTGCAATCAGGAGGTGGTTTAAGAAAAACCATAACATCACATTCCATGGCTTCCAGCGGATGCTCAGAATAAACATGGCCTACCAGCAAATTAATAGCGGTGAGAAAGTGACCGCTGCTGCTTTTGATCATGGCTATGAATCATTGAGTGGTTTCAATGATGGCTATCAATCGATATTCGGAAAACCACCCACGAAAACCAACGGCCAGACCGTCATCAACATCACACGATTTACTACGCCACTTGGCCCCATGTATGGTTGTGCAACTGAGGACGGTATTTGCTTAGTTGAATTTACAGACCGCAGAATGTTGGAAACAGAATTCAAAGATTTGAGGAAACGACTTAATGCTGTGATTTTACCGGGGTCCAACGAGCATCTTGAACAACTTCAGCAACAAATGACTGAATACTTCAACGGCCAAAGAAAGGATTTTGATTTAGCTCTGCATACACCCGGTACCGATTTTCAAAATGATGTATGGAAAATACTCCAAAGCATCCCTTTTGGAGAAACACGCTCTTATCAGGAGCAAGCTAACAAGTTGGGTAATCCAAAGGCTGTTAGAGCAGTGGCCTCTGCTAATGGCCATAATAGACTGGCGATTGTCATTCCCTGTCACCGAGTAATTGGCAGTGATGGCAGCCTAACGGGTTATGCAGGAGGCTTGGCGCGTAAACAATGGCTGCTGGAGTTCGAGCAGCGTAATTTGTAATCAGTGATTCATCCCTCAAAGGGATACCATCGTTAAAAACCTAATCCAAGGTCTTGTTAAAACTGAGTATCCAATGCGGGAGGGTCGTCCACGAACAGCGTGGCTCATTTGAGGCATGGGCGTGAGCGGCTTAGGATAGGGTTGGGTTGTGTGTTATAGCGGAAACGTTTTCTTTCCTGCCAGCCGTACTTAGGCACTAAGGCAGGCGGGTGTTTCGTTTTCTTTTGGGCAAGCAAAAAAAAATGAAAACTGTAGTCCAAAACCTCTACTTCATCCTCAAGGAGACAACTAACCGGACGGGCTTAAGCCGCCCGATGGTATAATAAATTTACTCCAAGGTCTGTATCCTCACAGACCTTTTCCATTACAAATCCATAATCTCTTGAAGCTCCTCTTCACTCAAAGTCAACAACCCCGCCTCCGGAAGTCTACGCGTGAGTTCTTTCCAGTTTTCATCTTTAGCAAACACCCTTTTTAAAATAGGTTTCGCTTCTTTTAGTTTTCCTTGATTCGCTAAAGTAATAGCTGTCCAATACGCCATTTCCAGGTTATCAGGAAACATCTTTTGAGCAGCGCCATACTCTTCCATAGCAGCTTTCATATCACCATGCTCTACTTCCAAATCACCCTTATTCATATGCTCATAAGCCCTGTACACTTTCAACAGTCTTTTAAGTTCCTTCAAAGGTTGCTCACTATCATCAACTCGTAAATCTATCATCGGGTCATCCCAGGCATTTTCTGGTTCTTCTCCTGCCACAACCAATAACGCTGCTGACTGCTTACCTCTGATGTCACCACCTGCCTGCTCAGCAGCCTCCAACACAGCTATCATGCGCTCTGGGAGCGGCAGCTCATTATTGATTTGGTAAGCTGCGGCCATAGCTGGCCAAACATCATCTGTAAGCATCATATTTGCCTGTACAGAAAAATGATCCCCTTTGATGTGCCCCGCATATTTGATGCAGTTATCGCCAGTATGCGTAGCCACATTGCCATGCACATCGAGTATTGCTACCTGTCTTACTTCCCTTCCTTCATCGGTAGACAGCAAAATATCCAGCGCCTCCTGAGCTGTTTTCCCTTCTTTAATTAATTGCAACCCACGCATACCAAAGGATTTATTTACAAAAGATTGTGTGGCTACTACACCAACACCAGCTTCTCCCCAACTCACCACACTTCCTACAGAAAACCAATGGCTTTGCACAGCTACAGCCATTTCCCCAGTAACCGGATCTTTGGCAACGATAGAATAAGTATGAGCAAATGGACTTTCAAATTTATACAACTGGGCCGAGGCCACGGATGAGGAAACGATTAGGAAGAATAGAATTAACTTTCTCATATTCAGTTTAGTTTATAATTCTGATTAATATTTTTCAAAAAGCTTTGTCAAATTAAAAAATTAATCAATCTTTAAATAACAAATGCACACAAGTACAACACATACTGCAAATTACAACGGCCTTTATTTCTTTTACTTTAGGTAAACAGGGAGGCTATTGTTTAATATAAAACACTGAAGCCTCCTTTTTTGGGAGGTTTTTTTTATGAGTTAAATATGAGAAACGCGCTAAATTATCTCAACCAGTACTTTTATTTCTTCTTTTATTATGAAAGAAGTCGGAGGACTGTTTGGTAATATTTATATGCAATTAAATACACCAGGAGTCCTCAAAAGGGACTCCTTTTTTTATATCAAAAATGAACGAAACATCAACAAAAATTAAAATAGGCATACAAGGCTACCCTGGCAGCTTTCATCAGGAGGCAGCCAAAAAATACTATGGGGGCGATATTGAAGTCGTCCCATCGGCCACTTTTGCCGGGCTCATAAACCAAGTAGCTTCAAACGGAGATTGCGATGAAGTAGTGATGGCAATTGAAAACTCCATTGCAGGAAGTATTTTGCCAAACTATAAATTATTAGAAAAAAGCCCGCTGCGTATTACAGGCGAAGTATATCTGAAAATCAATCATCATTTATTAGGTATGCCAGGCACACAACTCGAAGAAATTAGAGAAGTACACTCCCACCCGATGGCAATCCTGCAAACCACAGCGTTCTTTGAAAATCACTCAAAAATACGATTGGTTGAATCTGTGGATACTGCCTTGAGCGCAAAAGAGGTAGCTGAGACGGGTAATAAACATTTAGGAGCAATTGCCAGTCAGGCTGCAGCAGAGCTTTATGGGTTAGACATCATAGCCAAAAACATCGAAACCGTGCCTAACAATTACACGAGGTTTCTGGTTTTGTCCAAAAGCGATAAAGACATTTCACATGCTGATAAAGCTTCTATCCTTTTTGAATTACCGAATACACCCGGAAGTTTAGCACAGGTATTGAGTACAATTCACGAGGGTAGCATCAATATTTCTAAAATACAATCAGTCCCTGTGGTGTTGGAAGAGTGGCGGTACACATTTCACCTCGACTTAGAATTCAGCAGCATTGAACAATACGAATTAGTAATGAAACAACTAAATGGCATTTGCAAGAACTTACAAGTACTTGGCATCTATAAAAGCGGAGAAAAATGATTAAAACAGCAGACCGACTTTCGGGAATTGAAGAATACTATTTCTCAAAAAAACTAGCGGAAATAGAGGCTCTTAATGCCGAAGGCAAAGATATCATCAATTTAGGCATTGGCAGCCCGGACATGGCACCTCCGCCATCGACTATAAAGCAATTGCAGCAAACGGCTGATCAACCTGATGCGCATGGGTACCAGAGTTACAAAGGCATTCCTGAGCTGAGAGACGCCTTTAGCCGGTGGTATAAAACCATTTATAATGTCGATGTCGACCCGAATAAAGAAGTGTTGCCACTCATAGGGTCTAAAGAAGGGATCATTCACATTTCCATGACTTACCTGCAATCTGGCGATGCTGCACTCGTGCCGAATCCCGGTTACCCTGCATATATCGCTGCAACTAAGTTGGCTGGCGCCTCACCTTTACCCTATGTCTTGAAAGAGGAAAATAACTGGCTGCCAGATTTGAATGAAATTGAAAAAATGGATTTGAGTAATGTGAAGCTCATGTGGATCAACTACCCACACATGCCAACAGGAGCTGTCGGATCGAAAGAACTTTTTGAACGATTAATCGAATTTGGTCAGCGTCACAATATTCTCATTTGCAATGACAATCCTTATAGCCTGATTTTAAATGATGCACCCAAAAGCATTATTTCAGGAAAACCAAATGAGCATGCTTTGGAGTTGAACTCCCTAAGCAAATCTCACAATATGGCCGGTTGGCGAGTTGGAACAATTGTCGGTCATGAAGATCACATTACCAACATTTTAAAATTTAAGAGTAATGTGGATTCAGGCATGTTCCGGCCTGTTCAACTCGCGGCAGTTGATGCCTTAAACCAATCAAGCGAATGGTTTAACTCAATCAATGAGGAGTACCGAGCAAGAAGAGCCATTGTATATCAAATACTGCAAAACATCGGTTTCACTTTCGATAAAAATCAGGCAGGCCTGTTTGTGTGGGCGAAGGTGAGCGATGAAATAGTAGATGTTGATCAATGGGTAAATGAAACGCTATATGAAAAGCAGGTTTTCATTACACCAGGAAAAATATTTGGATCACAGGGAGAGCGCTTCGTGCGCATTTCATTGTGTTCCTCTCAAGAAACTTTAAACGAAGCTTTAGACAGACTAAATAAATAAGCTATGAAAATAACTGTAATAGGAACCGGGCTCATTGGAGGATCGATGGCTTTAGACCTCAAAAAAAGAAGGTTTACATCTCATGTAGTTGGTGTTGATCAGAATAATGAACATCTCGAGAAAGCATTAGAATTGGGCATTATTGATGAGAGGACTGAAATGAATAATGCGATTGCCGATGCTGAACTCGTCATCATTGCTGTACCGGTAGATAAGGCGCCTGAAATATTGGAGCAGGTACTCGATAATATTTCACCTGGTCAAACAGTGATGGATGTAGGATCCATTAAGGCCAATATTTGTAATCGCGTAGCTCAACACTCAAACCGTGATCAATTCGTAGCCACACACCCCATAGCAGGTACGGAATATAGCGGCCCGGATGCCGCACATTACTACCTTTTCGATGGTAAAGTCAACATCATTGCCGACAAGGAGGCCAGTTCACCTGACAGTTTATCCGTGGTTGAAAAACTGTTCAAAACACTGAAGATGAATACCATCTATATGGATGCTGCAGAGCATGACCGACACATCGCATATGTCTCTCACCTATCGCATATCACGTCTTTTACTTTAGGGCTCACGGTATTGGAGTTAGAAAAAGATGAGAAAAGTATTTTCAATATGGCAGGTAGTGGTTTTGCTTCTACTGTGAGGTTGGCTAAAAGTTCGCCAGACATGTGGGCACCTATATTCCAGGAAAACAAGGATAATCTCACGGATGCCATTGACGCCTACATCGAAAAGCTCAATCAACTGAAAAAACAAATTGAAAGCGGTTCAAGTGAAGCCACGCATCACACCATTTCTGAAGCCAATCAAATCACCAGGATTTTGGAGGGTATTGAATTAAAAAATCAGGCAGCAACGATAAAGAAATAAGACCATGAAACATGACTTAAATTTACCAGCGATAAGCTCCTGGCTACCTAACCTGAACAGGCCAGTGATCATCAGTGGGCCTTGTAGCGCAGAAACGGAAGAGCAGGTATTGGCTACATGCAAGGCATTGGCTGACACAAATAAAGTAGATATTCTTAGAGCAGGTATCTGGAAGCCACGAACACGCCCAAATAACTTTGAGGGTATTGGTGTGGAAGGACTCAAGTGGATGCAAAAAGCCAAAGCCCTAACGGGTCTTCCAACAACCGTAGAAGTAGCCACCGCACAGCATGTGCACGAAGCTTTAAAACATGGCGTAGATATTTTGTGGATTGGGGCTAGAACTACTGTAAATCCTTTTTCCGTACAGGAAATTGCTGATGAGTTGAGAGGCGTAGATATACCCGTACTCATAAAAAATCCTATCAATGCAGACCTACAACTCTGGATCGGAGCCATTGAGCGCATCTACCAGTCAGGTGTGACTGAAATCGGAGCTATCCATCGCGGTTTTGCTAAATATGGTGAGAAAAAATATCGCAATAGTCCACAATGGCAGTTGCCTATTGAGCTGAGAAGGATCATTCCGGGTATTCCACTCATTTGTGACCCTAGCCACATTGCCGGCAACCGAGCATTGCTTTTTGATGTAGCGCAAGAGGCCTTAGATTTAAGTTATGATGGGTTAATGATTGAATCTCATGTAACTCCTGATGAAGCATGGAGTGATGCCAAACAACAGGTAACACCACAGCGGCTGGAGGAAATGATTGACGCATTTGTACTTCGCAAAGACATTAGCAGTGCTGAAAAATCTCCATCCGCGCTTGACGAATTTAGAAATCAGATTGATAAGTACGATGAGGAGATTTTAGAACTGTTTGCACAGCGCATGGGAGTCGCTCACAAAATTGGAGTCTTTAAGAAAGAGCACAACCTTACTATCCTTCAGACCAAAAGATGGGATGAAATTGTCAAAAAAATCATGAGCAAAGCTGAGCCAATGGGCCTAAGTGAGGAGTTCGTTGAGCGGTACCTCAAGGCTGTGCATCAGGAGTCCATCAACCATCAAAATAGAGTAATGAAAAATGATTAGCCGATTTTAACAATATCAAAGCTGGATTTATCTGGGAAATATCCGTTATTTCGCATCGATGCAATTTGAAGAAAACAAGCCATTAGATAAAGTAAACACCTTCGGGTTAAGTGCTACCGCCAAACTATTCAAATCTGTTGGGTCCATTCAGGATTTGAAAGCATGCCTTGGTAGCAATGAAGCTCAAAATAATGACCTTTTTATTTTAGGAGGCGGTAGCAATATCTTACTTACTAATGATTTTGATGGGCTTACACTTAAGATCGATATAAAAGGCATAGAGGTAGTTGAAGAAACCGATAATAATGTATTGGTGAAAATCGGTGCAGGTGAAAATTGGCATGAATTCGTACTATATGCCATCAGTCACAACTGGGGAGGCGTAGAAAATCTCTCACTCATACCGGGTACTGTTGGTGCGGCTCCGATGCAAAATATAGGCGCCTACGGCATTGAGATCAAAGAAGTTTTTGAGAAACTCACCGCCATTAACAGACAAACAGGACAATTAGAAACCTTTGACAAGGAAGCTTGTAATTTCGGTTATCGTGAAAGCATTTTTAAGAATGTGTCAAAAGATAAATACATAATTGCCGAAGTATACTTACGACTGACAAAAGCAAATCACACCCTTAACACTTCTTATGGTGCCATTAAGGATACCTTAGCTGAAATGGGTGTTAAAAATCCAACAATAAGAGATGTGAGTAACGCTGTGATTCATATCAGACAATCCAAATTACCTGACCCGGCTAAAATTGGGAATGCGGGTAGTTTTTTCAAAAACCCAACCATCGACAAAATTGACTATGATGGACTTCGGGCTGAATTCCCAGAAATACCCGGCTATGAACTTCCCGGAGATCAAATAAAAGTGCCTGCGGCCTGGCTCATTGAGCAATGTGGCTGGAAAGGGTTAAAAAGAGACAGCATTGGGGTTCATAAAAATCAGGCACTTGTATTGGTAAACTACGGTGGAGGAAAAGGTAACGACCTATATGCGCTTGCTTTAGAAATTAAGGATAGCGTAGCGAAGAAATTCGGCATCGAGCTCAATCCTGAGGTGAACGTTATTTAGTAGTAAGTCTCTAGTAGTAAGTCGTAAGAAACAACTTTCGTTTTAAAATGATACTTACGACTAATCACTTACGACTGAACACTTAAAACTAATCACAAATCACCCAACTGCGGTCTCAGCACCAATTCTTCCATCACCGTCCGCTTCGACAACACATAGGCTTGCCAAATGGCCTCTGCCACATCTTCAGCTTTCATAAAACGCTCTTCCGGCACGTCTGCGCCCTCCCAACTGGCGGTATAAGTTGCTCCGGGCATTACAGAAGTTACGCGTACATTGTGTTCTTTCAACTCTTCTCTTAAAACTTTCGACATGCCCAACATCGCAAACTTGGAGATGCAGTAAGAACCACCATTTACATAAGCCATGAATGAAGCAGTCGAACAAATATTAAAAATATGACCTCTCTTTTTATCAATCATGTCTTGCACCAGGCCTCTTGTCAATCGATAGGCACTGTACAGGTTAGTGTCAATCATTTTCTCCAGCATACCCTCCTCTTCATTATGCACCTGTCCGGGAACAAAAACACCCGCATTATTGATCAACACATCTACGGGTCTTTCCAATTGTTTTACAAAAGTTATAAATTCATTGATCTGAGTTTTGTCGGCTACATCTGTAGGCTTTACAAAAACAGACACTTCCATTGTATCTTCTACCTCTTCTTTCAAAGCAGTTAAATCAGCCTCACTACGTGCGCAAACCACAAGGTCGAAGTCATTTTTTGCAAATTGTAAAACCAATGCTCGCCCTATTCCTTTTGTTCCCCCAGTGATTACCGCCAGTTTTTTCATCTCATTAATAATTTACTATCCAAAACAATTTTAATCTCAACCCATTTATGATAATATTGTTATCTTTCAGAGTGATGTTAAGGTAGATAAATCACCCTTTACGAGCAAAATCTAAACCTAATTAATGGAAACCCTCGGTAAGTATTTTATTTTTCTGGGAAGCCTTTTTGTCAACAGGGAAACGTTTAAGACTTATTTTAAACTCACTATCGATGAATGCGTTTCTGTAGGCATTGGTTCTGCCTCACTGGTTTCATTAGTAGCGTTTTTTATGGGCGCTGTTACTACTATTCAGACGGCTTATAACCTCATCAGCCCATTGATTCCCGACTATGTTATTTCTTTGGTTGTGCGGGATATGACTATTCTAGAGCTCGCCCCAACTATAATAGGAGTAATATTTGCCGGAAAGGTTGGGTCGAGTATGGCCAGTGGTTTGGGAACCATGCGTATTTCAGAGCAAATTGATGCACTTGAAGTAATGGGGATTAATTCCTCATCTTATCTCGTACTTCCTAAAATATTAGCGTGTCTTTTAATGTACCCTATGCTAGTGATTCTGGCGGGGCTGCTAGCAATTTTAGGTGGGCATTTGGCTGGTGTGCTAACGGGTGTAATAACTCCTCAGGAATACATCTATGGTATCAGGTTCGAATTTAACGAGTACACTGTTACATTTGCATTGATTAAGTCATTCGTGTTTGCGTTTTTAGTTTCTTCCATCTCTTCTTTTAGAGGTTTTTATACCACAGGTGGAGCGGTTGAGGTGGGTCAGTCAAGCACCGCAGCAGTTACACAAAGTGTGATCGCCATTCTTTTAGCAGATTATCTTTTAGCACAATTACTATTATGATCAAGATCGAAAACATAAAGAAATCGTTTGGTGATAAAGATGTGTTAAAAGGCATCAGCGGCACATTTCAAAAAGGAAAACCTAACCTGATCATAGGATCGAGTGGTACGGGAAAAAGTGTATTGCTCAAATGTATAGTAGGCCTTATTAAACCAGATGACGGGTTTGTGTACTACAAACACAATGAGTTTACACATGCCTCACGCGACCTCAAAACTGAGATTAGACGAGAAATCGGCATGCTTTTTCAAGGTGGTGCTTTATTTGACTCAAAAACTGTAGAGGAAAATGTCATGTTTCCGCTCAATGTACTCACCACCATGCCAGAAGATGAAAAACTCGATAGGGTGAACTTCTGCCTCAAGCGTGTAGGTCTTGAAAATCAAAACAAGAAAATGCCTTCTGAAGTAAGTGGTGGTATGAAAAAACGTGTAGGTATCGCCCGCGCCATTGTCAATGATTCCAATTACCTGTTTTGTGATGAGCCGAACTCAGGTTTAGACCCTCAAACTTCCATCCTGATAGATGAACTCATTGCCGAAATCACTGAGGAGTATGAAACAACTACTGTAGTGGTAACGCATGATATGAATTCTGTGCTGGGCATCGGTGAGAACATAATGTTCCTCTACGAAGGACATAAGCTATGGGAAGGCAACAAAAACGAGATTATGGATTCAGGCGTCAAAGAATTTGACGACTTCGTATTTGCCAATAAGGTGATGAGGAAGTTGAAGAAATTGGATTAAAACAAAGCACTCACCTGCACCCTGCCCACATGAATCACATCAGTACTTTCTGATTTTCTACCGTCATAACTCAGGTTGAGTTGCAAGCCAGTCATGATCCTTTGTTGCCAGTTGACCGACCAGGAAATATTGGTTCCCGGTCTCAGTGCATTAAGTAAATCATAACCCAAAGGCGTATTTTCATCACCAGTAAAATCAATTTCTGTCCATCTAAATTGCGCATTCAAAGAGCTTTTCACGGCCTTGTTAATTCTAACACCAGCAATCAATTCTTTCAAAAAAGCATTTTCACGGGACTCGTCCGTGAGGTCATTGCGTTTTTCTAAATAATTATGCTGAATGGAAACTCGTAAACTATTGGAAGGCTGCCAGGCTATCTCAGGATTAAAGCGGATTGAATTAATCAGGTAATTCCTACCGTCCAAAAAGTCAGAAGCAGACACTTTTTCTCCTTCAACTGTCCTTAGTTTGAGTGTTAAGGATTTTGTTACATTATATCGAAGGTTGAGATCGTAACTTGTATTAAAAGTAGCTTCAAATCCATTTACTAAAAGTTGTCTGCTCTCCGTATCAAAGTAGGTGAATTCTAATCCGTATTTTGGGTTAGCCCGGTTATAAAAAAGAGTAGATCGCAGACTATTTCTTTCGGCTATCAGTGCATTGGTGTCAATGTCTCTGGCAAAAGCAAGTAGTCGTTCAGTTAGATCTTTCTGGGTGGTCTTTGTGTCAGCAGACCAGTTGGTATTGTTAGAAAATCTACTTAGAAAAGACTTTAAACCATTTTCATTTCTCCAGGCCCTGGGAGTTTCCAGGTATACATTATATACAAACAGTGTTTGGAAAGCCGTAACAAAGTCATTTGTAGGAACGAAAATCTTGGCGTAATTGCGCTCGTCTGGGTTGATCGCCTCAAAAAACTCATTGATATCCTGCACATTATCATTATTGAGGTCTCTCCAGGTATGGGTACCTTCTCCTGTCGGTACTTTTACATAAACAAACTCTCTCCTAAGTTCCTGACTGTTTGAAATGGCATAGGTCAGATCAGACCGAATGTGATTATCCAGCATCAAACCATTCCAATCTATTCTACCTGAGACTGTTTCTTCGATTTCATCTTGTAACTCTTGATGCAACTCCCGGTAGGTAAACAGCACATCTACCCGATCATCGCCCAGGTCTTTTCCAACTGTTAATTGTGTGGTGTTTGATGCAGTAAAGTCTTCTACCTCTCCATTTTGAGGCAGCTTATCATACCTCTGTGCATGTTGAAGCAGAAAGTCCCATTCTTTATCGGGAGCATTTCTCAAATAATACAGGTGCTCATCAAAATACATGGCTGATGACACGACAGAGTCTGCAGGCTTGCTTTTCACCTTATTATGATCAAAACTATATCGATACCCCGGTACAAGGAATTTATTTACATATGACACGTCTGCGCTAAATCTCTTCCATGTAGACCTGAGTATATCGAGATTATTATCCAGGTAAAAACCATTGCTTGAGATTTTAAAGTTGCTTATGCGTTTATTCAACATATATTCATGTTGAACTCCATCAACCTGTCCTTTTCTATCTCTGTTACTGAATCGATACGATAAATTATTATCGTTATTTTTATTAAGGCCAAAACCCACATTAAATATTCGATCAGCCACATTCTCGTCATCGGCCTGAGGGGAATAGCTCCAGTCACGGTCATACTCTATATACCTGAATCGGTCAATAGGACGAAAGTTCTTGTTGTCAAACTCAAAATCAGTATAAAACCTTAGCTTATACTCTGGTAATAGCGATAGCTCTCTACCATTAGATTCAAACCCTACTTTGATGGCCGCTCCACTATCATCTCCATCATCAATGGGTGAAAATAAATTTACATCCTGATCAGAGAATGCCATTTCTGAAGTAATGGTCTCATATTCATTTAGATTGTAGCCAGCACTTACTGATACCATCTGCTTTTTATCTGGCACAGGAATGTCAATTATAGGCTCATACCGGCCTTGTGGGGAACCGTTGGCTGGATCAACCCATTGAAATACACGGCCGTTGGCGGTGGTTTGTTGCTGAATATAATTGCCATTACCCTGACCAACATCGCTAAAAGTCACCTGGTATATAGCTTCCTCTGGATCGGTAGAATAAACAAATATTGACTCTATCTGCCCACCTGAATTTACAGTATCCATACGAGCATAACGTACTTGCTCATTACTAAAGCCAACACTATCAGCTCCAGACTTAAACGCAAATTCAAGGCTATCTCCTATTTCACTTAACCTTTGCTTATCTGCATTGCTGAGTTCTACAAGAAGCGGCCTGTTCTTACTGTCTTTTTCACTATAGGCACTGATATCTAATTTAAGTTTTCCTATTTGGTGTGCGTGTTTACCCACCGTGATTGTGCGATTATAATCCTGATCAGAGAACTCATAGTCTACACGAATACGTGAAAACTGTGTAATCAAAACCTTATTGGTAAAGGTAATTTCAGCCGCATTGTAGTCAATGACATAGTCTTGATTAAACCCTCTGGTCAATTGCTTGCCATCAAGAAATACACGCTCAGAGTTTGCTAAGACAATGACAAAAGTCTCTCCTCCCTGGCCAGGTATTCTATAGGGACCCAACAAGCCTTCTCTCGGTTCAATTTGCACTGACGCAAACCTTCCCTTTGCTACAGATATCCCCAAGCTTGTTGAGGCACTATCTGCATCCGTCAATCCATAATTGATATTAGCCAGACCTCCCTGAACATTTTTATAGTATTTAAGGAAATAAGAACTTCTGTCTTGAAATACAACATCTCCGCCTTTCAGTGAAAGTTGATCATTATATATCTCGATAAATACGTTGTCAAAATCCTGTAGTTGTTGTGTGTTACCTTCAGGCTGAAACGGAACATTCTGATCTGTGATAGCCGCTCTGATATTCAGGTCATCACTTAGCTTTCCGTCAAGGTTCAAGTTTAATGTAGAGTTTACAAATACATCCTGATTGCTACCAAATGACACCCCTCTGCTAATACTACCACTTTTATTTAAGCCCTCTGTAGCAAACAATTCGTCACGGGACAGTAGCGCATTTTGAACTTTGGGTGGGTCTTTGAATATCGCATTGGAATCATAGACCGCGAGACTACGCTTATAATATGTCTTATGCAGACTAAGAGGCAATACCTCATAACATACCTGCACAGAGTCAATCGACCCCTCATAACGGATTAGTGTCTTCCCCTCTGTGACATTGTATTCAATTTCATAAGTACTTTCATCAATACCAATCAGTTTGGCTGTGCCCGGCAGAACAGTGAGCGTATCTAAAGGAAAAAATTGGTTGAGTTCGGTTTGAGGTACCCATTTACACCGATTGGTCTCTATTTGAGCATACCCGTCAAGGTAAAAAAAGCCTACTAAGCAAAATAAAATCACCCTTACCCATCGCATCACTCAACCATTGGTAGCTCAATAAAAAATGAAGTGCCTTCACCCAGGTTGGTTTCAAACCAAATCTTGCCCCCTGCATGCTCCACGCCATGTTTGGCAATAGCAAGACCAATCCCCGAACCTGTATCTTTTGTACTGAAATTAGGCACAAAGATCTTACTATGTATCTCCGGGTCAATACCAGGTCCGTTGTCCTTTACTTCTAACAAAAGTTTGCGATTATCAATGACGTGCACTATTACATCAATTTGCATATCAGTATCACTTGCCTGAATAGCATTGATAATGATATTTGATATAATTCTGCTCATCAGCTGCTCATCTCCTATGGTATATACCTCCTGGTCGGGTACTTGTAAGTCTATGGTTACACCTTTTGTTGCGCTATGAAGATTTACAGTTTTGTTTACAACCGCTAAAAACTCAAATCGCTCATTTTCAGGAATGGGTAGTTTGGCAAATGAACTAAAAGAAGTAGCTATATCATTTAACGTTTCAATCTCGTGTAGCAACGTAGCAATAGGCTTTTCGAGTTCTTTTTCATCTGACCTACCGATCAATTTTCTACTTAAATGCTGTAGAGTTAGCTTCATAGGTGTCAGCGGGTTCTTTATTTCATGAGCCACCTGCTGTGCAATCTCCCTCCATGCTGATTCCTTTTCACTCCGTGCCAAAGCCTTTTTACTCTCTTCGAGGTTGATCAACATGCGATTATACTCACCAACCATCAAGCCTATTTCGTCATCAGCCTTCCATACCAGTGGTTCGTTAAACCCTGTAAGTGTTGTTTTCTTGAGCTTTTGGGTAATGAAATATAATGGAAATGTAAGCCATTTGGCTGCCAGGTATGAGATAAGTAGGAACACTATAAAAATGATAGTAAAAATGTTGATCACGTTTGACAACACCTCTATTTGATTTTGTTCCAGTGCATATTCTGACTGAAAGAAAGGTATACTCAAAACCCCTATTAAACTGCCCGTTTCATAGGATTTTACTCCATAATAAGTCGTGTTAAACTCAAGTGAGCCCACAGCCTCCCGAGCTATGTACACATTCTCTTCTTGCTCTTTGATTTTGGCAAAGGCCTCAGGGTTTAAATATGGTGAAAGTAGATTGTTCTCATAAATCAATGGCTGACTTGTAGCCAACAGGCGACCCCTGACATTGAAAAGATTCACATCCACTCCTGAGAATTTAGCTACCTGGGACAGCTTGTTAGGTAATTCTTCCCGGTTCTCGGATATCCTCCTTACATAGTCATCCAGGTCATCGCTTACATTACTACTTATACTCCGTGCCTTACGGTAATACTCCTCGTTTACTTCTTTCTTAAAAGATGAGTTTATTAGACTTAGGGTAGTTATACTCACAGCAAATAACGGAAGGAAGAAGGCCACATTAAGATATAATTGAATCCTTGCCGAATAATTCAGGCTTGCATTCTGAAAGCTGAAATACATAGTGTATATCGCTGTTAAAATGAGCAGCATAAATACCTGAATAAGAAAAAGGAATGAAAAATTTGAGATAATGTCAGACCACGGATGCAGGTTTGAACTGATAACAATTACTCTACCTCCAGGGTCTTTAACTGCTAAGTGAGAATATCCGTTAATCGTTATACTACGCTTGTAAATAGCCTCTCCTGCCAACAAATTGGAAGAAAAATCAGTATAGTAGTTATAGTTTCCTGAATTGTAAACTATCTCATTATTATCATAAACTGCATAGCTATAATTAGCATCCTGGTAAGGAAACAAAAATGCATTATCAACTAATAACTCAGGGTATACATTATCTGGTATAATGCGCTTTAGGGTTAGGTCCAGAATGATAAAGCCCACGGTTATACCTCGTTTCTTCACTTCAATAAAGTCAAGGTATCTCTTGGTTACTTCACCGCCAAGTTTGTTAACATAATAAATACCTTCATAATCAGTCTGATAGTCTTTTACATTAAATTTTTTAATCTCATCTGCCTGCAACTGTCCCTGTTTTTCTTCAAAAGGCTGGCCGCTACTATTGTACAGATATATATTGACATCGTATTTATCAAAATAATTACTGAGATATACCTGCCTAATTTTAGATTTTATGATGTTTTTTGACAGAAACGGACTGGCCATGGTACTTTGAATGAAAACATCATCTTCAAGCTTTTGATTTACTTCATTGAGTAGGTATTCTGCCAGGTTATCATTTTCTATAAGAAATTGCGTAACAAACTTGTGCTTCCTTTCATACTCACGTTCATTTTCAAATTGAAATATAGCAAATGCACCGATTAAGGAAATTGTAATAATGCTTGAAAAGAAATACAAGAACGTATTATAACGGATTTTGGAAAGGTATCCAGGAAGTTTAGTGAGAAACAATATCGTAGCCCATGCTACACCAATGAATACGACAACTATGAAATCTTGCCCTATGATTAAGTTAGCCACACTGAATGTAACTACTCCTACTAAATAAAATAAAACCAGCTTTAAACGATCTGTGTTAATTTTAGCCACAACCTTAAAAAAGATATGATGCACTAAAAATATTATGATGCCCAGCAGTAGGAATACAACAAAGGCAACTACACGATTGGGATCAAAGTTTATACTCTGGTTTATATCAAATGTGAGTTGTGAGTTGTGATAAATGGTTTGAAAGAGCAGGTACTCTATATGCAAAATGAAGAGCATAAGGCCAGATAAGACCACTGTTAAAATTGGTTTCAGGGCACCTCTAACCTTCAGAAGTTTTTTAGTAACATCAAAGTTATAGTAATTATTAAACACATAAATAATTACCACCAAAGTCAAGCCGAGGTTTAATAAAAGGTCTCCTAGCGATGGGTTAATGGCTGATGAGGCAAAGAACCTGGAGTCAAAAAGATCAGACTCAATTAAGCCCTTAGGAAAATCACTTAGAAGCATGATTGCCCTTAGCATGGTCAATGAAGTAACAAGTATGAGCAGTCCTCTTTCTGGATGCTCATGCCTTAGTCCTCTCACAAAGGCGTATAACCAAAACACAAAGCCTATGGCACCCAGCGCTATCAAACCAGATACCGTGTAATTAAGTGCCACACGATTTTGTATATAATCCTGGGCAAAATTTACCTTAAACAGGCATTGATTATCTGAGCCCAGACAAACCTGTGTTCCCTCACTTTCACCCGTAATTGGCATGAGAGTAAGTTTCTGATCAGAAAATATAGAAGTATTAAAACCTGACTGTACATAGTTATTGTCAACCTTATAATTATTGTACAAGGGTAAAATACTATAAATCTCATAGCTGGTGCCTGAGACTTCCCATTTACGTGCTATAAAATCTTTTCTTATAGTTTGAGTAAATCGATACCGGTAGTCACCCTTTAAAAATCGATATTCTGGCACATACCTATAGTCAGACCAATACTCCAATCGACTATCGCTGAAAACATAAAATGGATACTTGGTTACTATATTAAGGTTAGTAAAATCAGATGATTTGTTTTGTTCCACATACTCTAATACATCAACCATTTGACGCTGCATAGTAGCAATTTCATCAGCAAGTCGATTTTCTACTGATTTAAGATACTCTTCCTGATCCAGCGGTTGCCATTTGAGATATGTATTGAGTACCAACCCACCAGCAACTAATGCTAGAGAAATGAAAAGAATATAATATTTGATCGATTTAGATCTGGACAACGCGTGGTCTAATTTGTGACTTCACTAAATATAGCGGATTTTGACTAATTGATATATTTAGAATCAAAATCTATACCACCAAACCAATGAAGAAACAAGATACGTGAATACCTAAATGTAAAAGGAAGCAATATAATTGTAATGGCCGATACTGTGATCAGGTAATCCCATACATCAGGTTCAAATAAAACTGACAGCGCTATCCCTACAGCTACAAGTATGGCCACACCAAAAGCGTAGCTTACATACATAGCACCTATAAAAAAGCCAGGCTCCACCTCAAACCTTAAGCCACAATGCTGACATTTTTCATTCATTTTTGAGAAACCAGAAAGATTCGTCATTTTATTTGGGAACATTTTTCCCTGACGACAACGGGGGCATTTACCCTGTAAAATGGCGCTTGTGCTGGAGCTTTTTTTCATTGGATTTGCTGTTCTTATACCAAAGATAACCTATAACACCAATTAAGAGATAAGGCATTACAAAAAGATAAAGGATGCCGAAATTTAATCCTGCACCAATGCCAACTTCGCCATTGCTCACATTATTTTCTATCGTAGCACGGCACATTGCACACTGCGCCAAAGATTCTACTGCTGTAATTGCAATAAGAACAAATACTACACCCAGTGACTTTATCTTTTTCATAGCTATGTATTTAACATTACTACCAACCCTTTAGTTCTAACTGTAATAAGGGCTTATCATTATATAAACTACCACGCCCGTTACTGCAACGTAAAGCCAAATAGGGAAAGTAATGCGGGCCAGTTTTTTATGCTTATCAAAGCGCTGAGCCAGGGCTTTCACAAAAGTAAACAGCACTAATGGGATTACAGCTATTGACAATAAGATGTGTGTAATTAAAATAAAGAAATAAACATTTCTTATCATGCCCTCACCCCCAAATGAAGTTGATTCACTTGTCATATGATAAGCAACGTACATCAATAGGAAACATGCCGAAAGCCCAATGCATACCTTCATAAGTTTCTCATGCAATCCAACCTTTTTGTTTTTAATTGCCATTAAAGCGGCCACTAACAATACGGCTGTCAACCCATTGATTGAAGCATAAATTGGCGGAAGGAAAGAAAAATCATAACCTTCAATCTTAACTGTGAATAGGATCGCCACCGCCACAGGGATCACCACAGACAATGCGATGATTATTTTATTATATTTCTTCTCTATTGATTCGCTCATTTTCCAGCAAAATTTTCAATTCAACAATTAACCTATCAATCTCATCACGCTCAGTGTGATAATACCCCCTAATTCGACTTTTAGAATCTACCAAAATGAATTGATTTAAAGTGTCAGATATAAACTGACAGTGTAGCTTTTGGATAAATGTTGTAGAATCCAATGCATATAGCCCACTTATGGTAGAGTCTCGTGTGTAAACTGAGTAACCAATGGCTCCTACTGTTTCAGAAAGTCTGTTCTTTACATTATTCATTTGAAGTAAATCAAACGCCTCCCCCTCGTCAAAAAACAAAAATACGCCCGGTAAGTTTTCTTTGGCTAAACCTTCTACAGTGTATGTTCCAGAGTAACTTTCACAATACGGAAAGGGGCTTGTAACGCCTTCACTATAATAGACGGGTATGTCAAACTTGTTTTCACCAAAAAACTTCAGGAAGAGAAAAATACAGATGGGAATGAGTAATATGGCTATTAGAAATAAGCCTTTGATATAGTTCTTCATGGTCTGATATAAAGAAGAGGCTGTCTCAAAAGTCCAGACCATGCGTCACTCAGAGCGAAGCGTGGAGTCTTAGTGTCGTTTATTACACCTTCTCTAAGGGATTCTTCACTGCGTTCTGAATGACGGGTAACTTTTGAGACAGCCTCTTCTTTTATGAAATTAATATTCTTAATTAGAATCTGGCATCATACAATGAGCCGCCTTCATAGATGAATGCAATAAGCATCCATACTACAAATATCATCGGGATCAATATTGACCAGATTAATACTTTTACTTCGTGCTTGAGGTGCATAAACTCACCAACAATATAAAAGGCTTTAACAATGGTAAGCGCAATAAATATTGAAGTTCTTGGAACACCCGCTGCCATCGTAAAAGCAAAAACGAATTCTATAGCTGTAACCAAGGCTAAAATACCGGCTACTTTCCATATTTTCTTTACTTTCTCTTTATCAACAGGCTGAACCTGTACTTGATTTGTTTCTTCAGAATGCATAATGTGCTATATTTTTAATGTTTTATACCAGGTAAAAGAATGTAAATACGAATACCCACACAAGGTCTACAAAGTGCCAGTAAAGGCCAACCTTCTCCACCATCTCATAGTGCCCTCGTTTATCATAAACACCTGTAATCGTATTATAATAAATTATAAAGTTAAGTACTACACCACTAAGCACGTGCGTACCGTGAAATCCAGTAATAAAGAAAAATAATGCTGCAAAATCCGGAGGACCATATTCGTTCCATGAAAGGCTAGCCCCACCGCCACCTGTACCGGTGATAAAGTGTGACCACTCCCATGCCTGACAACCAAGGAAAGTCAAACCTCCAATAATTGTCCAAAGCATCCATTTCTCTACTCCCTTTCTATCCATTCTATGTCCGGCTTCTACCGCAAGCACCATAGTAACACTACTTAAGATCAGGATAAAAGTCATGATACCCACAAACACCAATGGAAGTTCAACTCCATGTAGGAAAGGGACTGCTTCAAAAACTTTCTCAGGTATTGGCCAGTAGTCCTGTGAGAATGTAAAGCTTTCCACCGAACCTGTATAGGCTGGGTGAGCAAATCTTATCATTCCGTAAGTGACAAGTAAGGCAGAAAAGGTAAAAGCATCTGATAGCAAGAAAAACCACATCATGAGTTTACCATAACTTGCTTTTAGCGGAGACTGTCCGCCATCCCAAATACTTCTTTTGGGCTGATCAATTGTATGCGCGGTAGATGACATAAACGATTCTTTAAATCTTTAAATTAATGATTCAACAATAAAAATATAAACAAATAAATCCAAAGCCCATCTAAAAAGTGCCAATATGTAGCACACATCTGAATTTGATTCAGGTTTTTAGCATGAACCTTGTACCTCAAGGCCGAAATTAATACAATTATTAGAAAAATAATACCACTGACAAGGTGAAGTCCGTGCAACCCACTCAAAACATAAAGAAATGATCCCGAAGGATTACCAACGAAAAACACATTGTGGTCCACAAGAATACCCCAAACATAAAATTGCCCTATCAAAAATAGGACGCCCAGTGCGGTAGTAATACCAATGGCCAATTTCACCTGACCCAGTTCGTCTTTCTTGGCAGACAAGTATGCCCAATGCATGGTAACACTGCTCAGTAATATTATCCCCGTTGTTACCCACATTGCGGTAGGCAATTCAAAAACAAGCCAATTACCTTCAGCTTGTCTTACTATATAAGCACTCGTGAGTGCCGCAAAAATCATTACCACGGTAATGATAAACAACCACAATGCAAACTTCTTAGGGTTCATTGAAAGTGGTCGCTTGGGCTCTTCTGTTAATTTAAAATCTGATGTCATATTCCTCTACACTTTATCCAACAAATACGCGATTTGCACTATGGGCAAATACAAAAACGAACCAAACATTATTCTTAGCGCTGATTGTCTGTTACCATTTTTCATCAATAGAAATGTCTGGCTTAAAAACAATACACCACAGATAGTGACAATAATTGCTGAGTCTATACCCGTTATGCCAAACTTAGCAGGCAATAGCCCCAGCGGTATTAAGAATAATGTATATATCATAATCTGAAAAGCGGTGTTCATATCCTTTTTACCCCCAGATGGCAAAAGTTTAAAACCTGCTTTTTTATAATCTTCATCAGCCACCCATGCAATAGCCCAAAAATGAGGGAACTGCCAGATGAATTGAATGCCGAAAATGATCAATGCTTCATAGGTAATGCTTCCTGTTGCCGCTGTCCAACCTAGCAAAGGAGGTAAAGCTCCCGGTATGGCACCAACAAACACCGCTATAGGACCTACACGCTTTAGCGGAGTGTACACAAAGCTGTATAGCACCATCGATAGGATTGAAAGCAATACCGTAAGGGTATTTGTGCTTAGCATGAGTATTACCAAACCTAAAAGTCCAACAACACAAGCAAATGTCATGGCCTCACTTTTTGAGACTCTACCCGTTGGCAATGGTCTATTTTGAGTCCTGGTCATTAATTTATCGAGGTCTTTCTCAATAATCTGATTGATTGTTATTGAAGCTCCTGAAACCAAAAACCCTCCAAAACATAATAATAAAAAGTGGCCCCAGTCCATTACACCACGAGAGCCAAGCATATAACCAAAGCCACATGAGAATGCCACCAAAAATGACAACCGGAATTTTAAAAGCTCATAAAATGCTTTTGCCTTCTCTGCCATTAATGAAATGCTATATGTTCCATTAGTTATCATACTGCTACTGTTATTTTACTACTTTTAAGCTGCAAAAATAAGAAAAACTGTAGGCCAAAAGCCACGGTGCCAAGTAATAAATGTACTGGTTGTATAGATGCCGGAAATCCAAGGTAGTTAAGCGTTATCCCTGTAAAAACAGATAATAAAATTACTATCAACAACGCGCCTAAGGCACGTGAATTCAATTTTCTTTTAAACATAATATAGGCCAACACAGCGTGTGCCAGTACTATCAACCATGAGAATGATCTGTGTATTAAAAATGTGGTTCCCAATTGACTCACCCAACTTGCTCTTTGTTGGTATTCCATAGAAGCCGCTACCACGTCAATATTTTCTCTTACTTGCGTACCCAACGCAATTTGCACCAATACACCTACCATACATAATACAACCAACCAGGGTAGTATAATGCCTGATTCTTTATTTAACCTCCAGTTATTATGCGTTTGAAATACTAAATAGACCAGCAAGGCTACAATAATCAGCGCAATAAACATGTGAATGGTAACCATCCAGGGAACCAGGTTGGTAGACACTACAATTGAACCAATCCACCCTTGAAAAACCACAAGCACTAATGTGGTAAGGGAAATGAAGAATATGGTCTTATTACTTTTCAAAAATGGTATGGAATACAAAAAGGTTAGAATGATAAATAAACCTATCAGCACTCCTATCAGTCGGTTAATATATTCGGTCCATGTTTTGGTTACGTTAAAATCAGCTTCTTCTCTTATGGACTTATCATTTAAGATGCTGTCTGCTGTTTCTTCGAAACCAAGGGCCGTTAAATACTTAGCAAAACGAATGTTTTTGTTATGCCTTTTTTCGCTGTAGATTTCTTTATAATCTGTTGGAAGTTCAGAAGCAGATGTCGGAGGAACCCATTGTCCAAAACATTTGGGCCAATCCGGGCAGCCCATTCCTGAGCCTGTACTTCTCACGATACCACCAACGAGGATTAGGAAATATACAGCAATAAGAGTCGCCAGGCTAGCCCTCGAAAGGCGCCTGACTGACTTCTCTTTATTTTTCATCGATAACCACGGCATCATTACCTGCTCCTTCTAATTTGATCATCTCATCTTCATGAGGCAAGTTAGATTCAGGAGTTTCTGAGAACGGAATATGCTGTGGAATAAAATCTTCTTTTGCACCTGGCTTACTGTAGTCATAAGGCCATCTATAAACCGTTGGGATCTCACCAGGCCAGTTTCCATGACCAGGGTTTATTGGAGTCGTCCACTCTAGCGTAGTAGAGTTCCATGGGTTTAAGGTCGCTCTTCTTCCTTTCCAGATACTGTAGAAGAAATTAAATAAGAATATAAACTGTGCAGCCAGTGTTATAATAGCCGCAATACTTACAAACATATTCAAGTCTGAGAATGCATTGAATGAATCGTAGTTAGTAAAGCTGTAATACCTTCTTGGGTATCCGGCAATACCAATGTAATGCATTGGGAAGAACACCATGTAAACACCTACGAATGTCAACCAGAAATGTATATACCCAAGTTTAGCATCCATCATTCTACCAAACATCTTAGGGAACCAGTGGTATACACCTGCCATAAGACCAAAGAATGAAGCACTACCCATCACTAAATGGAAGTGAGCTACAACAAAGTACGTATCGTGTAATTGAATGTCAATTGCTGAGTTACCAAGGAAAATACCCGTTAAGCCACCTGAGATAAAGAATGACACCAAGCCGATTGAGAACATCATGCCTGTAGTAAAGCGAATGTTACCTTTCCACAAGGTGGTAATATAGTTAAACACTTTTACTGCTGATGGTACAGCAATAATCAATGTCAGTAACATGAATATGGAACCTAAGAAAGGGTTCATACCCGTTACGAACATGTGGTGTGCCCATACCACAAATGATAAGATCGCAATAAACAGCATCGATCCTACCATCGCTTTATAACCAAAGATTGGTTTACGCGAATTGGTAGCAATAATTTCAGATGTAATACCTAAAGCAGGTAATAATACGATGTATACTTCCGGGTGTCCTAAGAACCAGAACAAGTGCTGGAATAAGATTGCACTACCGCCTTGATTTGGTAGCGCCTCACCATTAATGTATATATCAGATAAGTAGAAGCTTGTTCCGAAGCTTCTGTCAAAAATCAATAGCAACGCTGCAGAAAACAACACTGGGAATGATAACAACCCAATAATAGCTGTTAGAAAGAACGCCCAAATTGTTAATGGAAGCTTTGAAAAAGACATCCCTGCCGTTCTAAGGTTAATCACCGTAGTAATATAATTGATACCACCTAGTAAGGTAGACACGATGAATAATGCCATTGAAGACAACCAAAGTGTCATTCCAAGGCCAGATCCATTTACCGCCTGAGGCAGTGCACTTAATGGCGGGTAAATTACCCACCCACCTGAAGCGGGTCCTGTTTCAATGAACAGAGAAATAAACATAACCACACTGGAAGCAAAGAAGAACCAGTAGGAAAGCATGTTCATAAAACCTGATGCCATATCCCTTGCTCCAATTTGCAGTGGAATCAAGAAGTTACTAAATGTACCACTTAGGCCTGCTGTAAGTACAAAGAATACCATAATGGTACCATGCATCGTAACCAGGGCCAGGTAAAACTCAGGGTCAATTTTTCCTTCAGGAGTAATCCATTCGCCAAGGAATGGTCTTAGCCATTCTAATTGAGCCTCTGGAAAACCCAGTTGAAGTCTGAAGATTACTGATAAAATACCACCTAACAACGCCCAGAAAATTCCTGTGATCAGGAACTGCTTAGCGATCATTTTGTGGTCAGTAGTGAATACATAAGTAGTCCAAAAGTTACCATGATGGTCATGATCATGGTGATCATCATGATGCGTCTCCTCAGTTATGTGTATATCAGCAGTTGCCATATCTATTCTATCTATTTATCTTATAATGATGCTTCTAATTCTGTATCTGACTCAATTCCAGCCTTGATTTTAGCTAACTCACGCTTCTCAGCCGGAACCTGCTCCAGATAATCTTCATTTAATTTCAACCAAGGCTGTTGTTCGGCCTTCCATGCTTCATAATCAGCTTCTTCTTCTATTACCAATTTTAGTTTCATAGAAAAATGACCTCTACCACAGATTTCTGTACAAGTGATAAAGTAATCAAACTCTGCATCGCCAAGTTCAGTCCGCATTTCTTCGGTAGTCTTGGTTGGAATAAATTTGAAATGTGTTGGCATACCAGGAACGGCATCCATTTTTACCCTTAGGTGAGGTATAAATACACTGTGCAATACATCTCTCGCTCTTATCTTCAATAGCACCTCTCTACCTACCGGTAAATGCATTTCCAATGGCATGAAATCGTCATAAGAGTTTTCATCCTCCAGCTTCATACCAAATTGATTGGCTGCATCTATTCTACGATAGTCATAGTCACCTAATTGATTATCTTTCACTCCTGGATATCTCACGCCCCAGGCAAACTGGTATCCCATGATCTCTATTACTTCAGCATCTTCAGAAGCAGTGCTTGTAATATCATTCCATGCATTTAGGCCTGTAAACACAAGTACTGACAAAACGATTGCAGGAACTACAGTCCATAATAACTCTAATTTTGTGTTATCCGGATAGAATTTAGCTTTTGCGTCTTCTTTGTATTGATACTTAAAGCCAAAGTAAAAGAGTAGTACGTTAGTGATTACGAAAACCACACCCGTTACAGCAGTGGTTATCCAGAATAGTTTATCTGTCAACACACCATGTTCTGATGCTACTGGTAAGGTATACTTATCAAAGTATGCCCATGAATACCAGAAGAAGAAACCAAATCCTCCCAACATAAATAATAGCATTAAAGCTGCATTTACTTTATTACTACTACTTACCCACTTTTTATCTGTTCCTTTTACTACATTGACAAGCGTGCTTATCCTAAATAATGTAAATAATATTATTAGAAGTAAGAGAACACCAATTGCTATGATAACTTCAAACATATTCCAGTTATATAATAATTAATTATCTATTTTATTTTCAATTAAATATGATGATGCATGCTTTCCTGCAACATCGGATGATTCTTCGCATACAACGGTGCTTTTGTTAAACTTTGAAGCGTAACAAACACAAATGCTGCTAAGAATATCATTGCCATACCTATTTCTATAAACCCAAATCCTCCGTCAAACTGCATCACACCAGGTGTAACCATTAGATAGAAATCGAACCAATGCCCTACTATTACTATTGGACAAACCAATTTAAGTAATGACATGTGTCTCTTCGCATCTCTCGTCATAAGCAACAAGAATGGTAAGATGAAGTTTAGAATAAGGTTTAAGAAAAATACCCATTTATACTGACTGGTCTCAATTCGTTGAATAAAGTAAACAGTCTCTTCAGGAATGTTTGCGTAATAGATTAATAGGAATTGAGAGAACCAGATATAGGTCCAGAAAATACTAAAGCCGAAAATAAACTTACCAATGTCATGAAGATGGTTGGCGTTAACGACCTTCAGGTAACCATTTTGCTTAAGCATCACCACAATAAGCGTAATTGCAGCCAGGCCATTTACCCACCAGCTGGCAAACATATACCAACCAAACATGGTGCTAAACCAGTGAGGGTCAATTGACATTACCCAATCCCAAGCGGCTATTGATGAAGTCACTGCAAATATTACAAGGAAAATTGCTGAGAACTTACGCGCCTTATACCAATGTTTAACATCGCCATCAAGGTCTTCAGCCAACATCTCTCTCTTTATCCAGATAAAGAACATATACCATAGCACAAAGAATATTACCATTCTCAATACATAGAATATTGGGAAAGTGCCTGCCGCCATTGGCCAGTACCATAATCCAGCTTTACCTTTTAAAATTTTATCTCCACCCTCTTCAATTGGCAGGTAAAGATCTGCATGTGTCCAGTGAAAAACATCAGACTTTACCGCAAACCAAGAAATGACCATTAGCACTCCTGCAATTGGCAGCCAATGAGCCATTGCCAGGGGAACTCTTTTCATACCTGCAGACCAGCCCGCCTGTGCGGCATACTGTATGGCTATAAAGAATACACCAATTATTGCAAGTCCCGTGAAATAAACGTTGTTTATCCAAAGGTTAGAGAAAATTCTCTTTAACCATGTAGGGCTACCATGATGTCCTTCCTCTTCTCCGTGTCCTTCTTCAGCAGTTGCTGAACCGTGCTCCTGATCATCTGCACTCGCGAGCATAGAATTTTCAGTAATAGTATTTAAGGCATGGCTTTCTTCTTCCCCATGTCCACCAGAGTTAGTTGTTAGTGCGCCTACAACTAAGAGCACTAAGCCAACAAGCCCAATGATAAAAAGAGTTCTTTTTGCTTTGGCGGTGAATGAAAATCTTTCTTCAGTCATTTCAATAGTTTATTTACAATTCTGTACGACTACAGTTCTTAAGCCGTAATTATTTTTGAAGTTCTTTTACATACATAGCAATCTTCCATCTCTCTTCCTGAGAAATTTGTGAGCCATGCGCACCCATAAGCCCTTTTCCATGCGTTATTACATGAAAAATATGACCTTCTGTGATATTTTGATAAGCTGCACCCTTCAGGTTTGCAATACCTGCAAATGGTGGTACACCATCAGGATCACTAGCTGGAGGTGAACCCACCGATCCATTACCCTCAGCTTTAGGCCCGTGGCAATGATTACAAAAGCGTGCATAAAGCACATTACCATCACTAATTAATTCTTGTCGATCTCCAGTTAATGGGTTTTGTACAGTGGCTGCAGCCTCTAAACTATCTTTTGGTATTCTATATGGAAGAAAACCATTTCTTCTTACCGAATTGGCCGGAGGAGTACGCATTGTCATCCTGTGATCGTTCAGTGGGTTTGAGTTATAATACTCTCCGTGACCATCATCATTAGCACCAAATAATTCGGCTGCTTCACCAGCACTTTCATCTACAATTTGAGAAAGTGGCTCGTAAGGTACCGAATGATACATATTAGGAGCGTATTCCAATCCCTGGTTATCCCCTTCAGCGCCACAACCTGCCAATAAACCACCTGCTAACAGTATGGATGCAAACTTGATATGTCTATTCAATTTCATATTCTATAGAAATTCTTAATCTTCAAAATCTTTATCATTAACCTCACCTGCCCCACTGCCGCTTACTATCTTCTTAATATCATCCTTTGCTAAATCATTTTTAGCAAGGTCGATAGCCATTACGTGTTTGTCATCAGTTATTCTGATATCATATATTCTTGGCTTTTTATATGGCTTCAGGTCACTTACTATCATAAATGTACCCACCATACCTAAAGCAGAAAGAAGTACTGTTAATTCAAATGTTACAGGGATAAACGGGGGTAATGAAATAAAATTCTTACCACCAATAATCATTGGCCAGTCGAAACCGAGCATCCACATTTGCATGAGTAAAGCCAATGACGTACCCAACAAACCAAACATAAATGCTGCTATTGGCAGTCGTGTTCTTTTATATCCTAATGCTTCATCTATTCCATGCACTGGAAATGGTGAATAAACTTCATGAATCTTGACGCCACTTTCTCTTACCTGCTTGATTGCAGATAGAAGCACATCTTCATCATCGTAAATTCCTAATACAAAGTTTTTATTGCTTTCCATCTTAATTACTTCTCTTTAAGGATGATGACTTAATAATACTTTTCACTTCAGCCATGTTGATTACAGGGAAGAACTTAGCAAACAATAAGAATGCTGTAAAGAACAATCCGAAAGTGAATAAATATACTCCCACATCATATACTGTAGGATAAAACATTGCCCAACTAGAAGGTAGGTAGTCTCTGTGGAGTGAAGTAACTATAATTACGAAACGCTCGAACCACATACCAATGTTTACTACTATTGAAAGTATAAAAGTTGCTGCAATACTTGTTCTGATTTTCTTAACCCAGAATAACTGAGGAGATATTACATTACATGTCATCATCGACCAATATGCCCAGGCATATGGACCAAAGGCTCTGTTCATAAATGCATATTGCTCTGCTTCCACACCTGAATACCAGGCGATGAAAAACTCAGTTATGTATGCAATACCTACGATTGAACCTGTAATGATGATTACAATATTCATCAACTCAATGTGGTTGATCGTAATGTAATCTTCTAATTTGAAAACTTTTCTTGTTACTAACATAAGCGTTAGTACCATCGCAAAACCAGAGAAAATCGCACCGGCCACGAAATAAGGAGGGAAGATTGTCGTGTGCCATCCAGGTATTACTGAAGTAGCAAAGTCAAACGATACAATAGTGTGTACAGAAAGTACAAGAGGAGTAGCCAAACCGGCTAAAATAAGAGCCACAGACTCATATCTCATCCATGTTTTTGCTGCGCCATCCCATCCAAAACTAAGTGCTCCGTATACTGCTTTCGATACTTTATTCGTAGCTCTGTCTCTAATAGAGGCAAAATCAGGAATTAAACCTATGTACCAAAATACAAGTGAGACTGTGAAATATGTACTAATCGCAAATACATCCCAAAGTAGTGGTGAATTAAAGTTTACCCAAAGTGATCCAAACGTGTTTGGCAGAGGCAATGCCCAGTAAAAACCTAACCAAAGTCGCCCCATGTGCAAACCAGGGAAACAAGCCGCACAAATTACAGCAAAAATTGTCATGGCCTCAGCTGCACGGTTAATCGACATTCTCCACTTTTGTCTAAATAGTAGAAGAATCGCTGAAATAAGCGTACCAGCGTGACCAATACCAACCCACCATACGAAGTTTGTAATATCCCAGGCCCAGCCTACTGTCTTGTTAAGACCCCAGACACCAATACCTTCCCATAGTAGCATGAAAACGCAGTAAGTTCCGATACCAAGAGCAGCCAGAGAAATAGCCATCCCCATCATCCATGATTTGGTAGGCTTTCCTTCTACTTGTCTGCATATATCTTCCGTGACATCATGAACGGTTTTTCCACCGGTAACTAATGGCTCACGAACGGATGAAGTAACTTGCATATTTAAATAGTTCTAAGTTCTAAGTTATATAGTTTTTTAGTTGACTCCGGCTTAAGCTTTAGTCTCTTCCTTGTCTTTGTTTCTAATCTTAGTCAAATAAGTCACGTTTGGCTTCACTCCAATCTCTTCTAATACATGGTAAGCTCTTGGCTCACCTATTTCTGTAGAAACCAAATAGTCAGTGTCTTCTTTCTGCTCGATTTGAAGCATATTGTGAATTCTGCTGTCTTTGTCATTCATGTCACCAAATACGATGGCATCAGCAGGGCATGCAGAAGCACAAGCGGTAGTGATTTCACCATCTTTTGGTCTTCTACTTTCTTTCTTAGCCTCAAGCTTACCGTATTGGATTCTCTGAATACAAAGAGAACATTTCTCCATTACCCCTCTTGATCTTACTGTTACGTCAGGATTCAATACCATTTTACCTAAGTCATTATTCATTGATGTATTCACATCTTCAAACTGACCGTTATCATGGTACTTGAACCAGTTGAACCTTCTTACTTTATAAGGACAGTTGTTGGCACAATATCTCGTACCGATACATCTGTTATAAGTCATTTGGTTGATACCCTCCGTACTATGTGTAGTAGCAGCCACCGGACAAACTGTCTCACAAGGAGCATTGTTACAGTGCTGACACATCATTGGCTGGAAGGTAACTTCAGGATTTTCAGAAGCTTCTTCCAGACCTTTTAGATCTGAAGGTGCCGCATCTGAACTGTAATATCTATCGATACGCATCCAGTGCATATCTCTTCTGTTTATAACTTCTTCTCTACCAACAACTGGTATGTTATTTTCTGATTGGCAAGCCACATGGCAGGCACTACATCCTGTACAAGAGTTTAGGTCAATGACCATTCCCCAGTGGTGATTCTTGTATTTATGACCTTTCCATAAACTTAAATTACCTGGGCTTGTAGAACCCTCATCATCCATCCAGTTAGAAATTTGAGGTCTGTGTCTACCTGCAAACTCATCCTTTTTGTATTCACCAAGCGTTGCTTCCTGAATCACAGTATCTCTACCCATGTATGTCTGGTGAGTCTGTGTTTGAGCAATCTGATATTTCTCTTCCAGCACTTCTATGGAAACTCCGCTCATAACATTGTATGAAGAAGTTCTATTTAAAGTACTTACTAATGGGTAAGCATCCACTCCTCTACCATTGGCCACCTTACCTGCACTTGTTCTGCCGTATCCAACGGCTAAACCAACAGTACCTGCCGCCTGACCCGGCTGAATTAATATAGGAACAACTACAGACTTACCATTAACTGTAAGCTTTGCTTTGTTGCTCTTACCTTCAAATGCTGTTACACCATTTTCTCTCGCCCAAGATTGAGAAACTGTTAAGTAGTTATCCCAAGTAGCTTTAGAAATTGGATCCGGCATTTCTTGTAACCATGGGTTGTTAGCCTGAGAGCCGTCTCCCATACCTATTTTTTGGTAGATGGCCAATTCAACACCACTACTTTTATAATTTTTTACGATGGCGGCTGAAGCTGCACTTACGTTTCCAGCAAACACAACTGCTTCACCCTCTTCTTCAGTAGCTGGCACTTCCATGATACCATCATGCAATGCTTTATCCCATGCCATCTGGAAGTTTCCGCTTAACGGCATGTTTTGCTTCCAGTAATTCTGCAGGTACTCGTAAAAGTCAACGTTATTTCCAGACCAAGTTAATAATGATTGCTGTGCTTGTCTCGTGTCGAAAACAGGAGTAATTGTTGGTTGTGTTAAGCTGTAGGTTCCTTTTCTAGGATTAGCATCATTCCATGACTCAAGAAAGTGATGATCAGGAGCTGCATAATCTGCTAATGCTGCTGTTTCATCAGTTCTGTCAGAAGTTGCAATTTTAAGACTCACTTTAGCCAGTGCATCCTTCAACTCAGCACCTTTAGCATGATTGTAAACAGGATTACTATTTAAGAAAATAGCTGCTCCTACTCTACCCGCTTTAGCATCCGCGATAAACTTATCCATCGCATTCTCATTACCCTGACGGTAATTTAATGCCTTGCTCCAATCGATAGTTTGGCCATAGTTTGACAACATAGAATTGATGCCATTTACTAAAGTCTGTACGGCCGGATCGTTAGAGCCAGAAACTACTATCGACTTACCTTTTGCTTTTAAAAGATCGTTAGCAGCTTTATCAATGTTTTTGTATTCACCTTTTGCACTTACCATTTGCCCACCTGTCTTTGAAGCAATGGCATTATATAATGCAGCTACCGCTTTACCTTCATCTGAAGGTTTGATAGGTGTTCTGTAGTCTGCATTAGAACCTGTTAATGAAAGGTTTGATTCGAATTGGTAGTGACGAGACATCGTCTTTTTGTTGCTACCAATTTTTCTAGTCTTACTGTATTGTTTTGTAAACTCAATTGGAGAAATCCAGGTGCCTAAGAAATCAGCACCAAAACTTACGATGACATCAGCTTTACTGAAGTCGTAAGATGGGATACTTCTTTTTCCAAACGAGCTTTCGTTGGCGGCTAACATACCCTCGGCAGAGATCGTGTCATACATCACATGCTCTGTAGTCGGGTATTTCGTTTTAAAGTCTGCTATTACCTGCTTGGTAGTTGGGCTCAAAATTGTATTACTTACAATTTTAATTTGTCCGCCCTGAGCAGCTACACTGTTAAGTTTGTTAATTACTTCTTTGTCGAGCGTTTCCCACTTAGTTGCTTTGTCACCAATTTTAGGACCACGAAGTCGCTCGTTGTCGTACATAGTAAGTACAGAAGCTTCTACCTGAGCGTTTACTCCTCCCTGACTGATGTTTGAAAGTGTATTACCTTCAATTTTGATTGGTCTACCTTCTCTGGTTTTTACCACGATACTACAGAAATCTCCTCCATTTGTGTAGGTAGAAGCGTAGTAGTTAGGCACACCAGGATCAACATCGACTGGTTTGTTTACATACGGAATGGCTCTCCTCACTGGGGCTTCACAGGCAGCAAGTGAAGCTGCTGCTATACCAAAGCCCATCATTTTCAGGAAGTCTCTACGATTGCTTCCTCCCCCTTCTTCATTCTGATTGATTGGTAAGAACTCTGGAAACTCCTTGTCCGCATTTTTTACGAACTCAGGGTCGTTAGATAACTGTTCTATACCTTTCCAGTATGTCTTTTTATTATCGCTCATAATCTATAAATAGATAAATCTAATATTCTACTTTCTTATTTATTAATAGTGACACTTAGAACATTCAAGTCCTCCAATGTCTTCGACAGTCATAGCGTCTTTACTTTCTTCTTCATGAAGCTCAAGTAAATTGTCATAGTATTCATTTCCTTTGGCATTCACTTCTGTCTTTCTATGACAATCGATACACCACCCCATAGTAAGCAATGAATGCTGACGCACAACTTCCATTTCTTCTATAGGCCCGTGACATGTCTGACACTCAATCTCACCAACTTCTACGTGTTGTGAGTGATTGAAGTAAGCCAAGTCAGGAAGGTTATGTATTCTCACCCATTCGATTGGGTCGTTGTTTTCGTAAGCTGCTGTAAGTTTTTGAATTTGTGGTGAACTGGTTTTTACCTGTGAGTGACAGTTCATACAAATGTTAAGTGACGGAATGTTAGCACTTTTACTTTTTCTCACACCTGTGTGGCAGTATTGACAATCAATTTGGTAGTCACCCGCGTGAATTTTGTGAGAAAATGCTATCGGCTGCTTTGGCGCATAGCCTTTTTGCACACCTACTGCATACAATTGATTGATTACCACTTTAAAAGCAATGGCAGTAAATAAAAATACTGTTAAGAAAATAACCGGCTTACTTTTAATGAATTTGTCGAAATCAAAAGCAGGGTTTACAATCTTCTTATCGTCTTCATCAAGGTCTCCTCTTTGGTTGAGGTATCTTCTGAGGATGGTTGTAATTAATACTAATACTACAAAGATGAGTATGAGTACTATGATCAGACCCACCATAATGGCGTTTAGATAACCAGCAGGAATAGACTCTCCACCTGCTCCACCTTCACCTCCACCAGGTGTCGTAGTTGTAGATGCAGTTGCCGGTCCTTTATTTGTTTCGTCTTGAATGTAGGCCAAAAGCGACATGATCTCCTCTTCTTTAAAAGTAGGGAAAGCCGTCATTTGTGTTTTGTTATACTCATCGTACAGACTCACTGCATAGTCATCACCACTTGCGATTACCTTAGATGAGTTCCATATAAAGTTTTTGATCCACTCAATGGAAGGAGCTCTATTGTATACATCTTCCAACGCAGGGCCTACGAGCTTTTGATGAACCCGGTGACATGTAGTACAGTTGGCTTTGAAAAGTGATTCTCCTTCGCTGATACTCGCTGCATCAGTAGGTATTCCACCTTGAGAGGCGACAGCCGCTGTATCAGCCGCGGCCTCTTGTCCGAATGATTGGTTGGATATGAAAAGGAAACCTGATAATGATAATGCTAGTAAAACGCGAGTTAGTGATCTTTTTAGCGTCATATTTTGTGTCATTTATAACTCTTTTTAGAGGGTATATCTTGTCTTGACCCGGGCACAAATCTACTATCGGAATGTTTTATTTCAAACATATTCTCAGCACCATTTACCTCACAATGCAACATTTGGCACATCAATACCGTAGCAAAGATTCAAAAACGTGTTTTTTATGCCAAAAACAAAATATTTACCCCCTATTTAGAATATTTATAAATAAATAGAAGTGGCGAAATCGACATAAAAAAGGCTGCATAAGACAATCTTATACAGCCATCAAAATATACATTTAAAATTACTAAAGACAAAAAAAAGGATGCCTCAAAGTTTTAACATATGAGGCATCTTACAAACCAGCGTAAAAAGGGAGTGCTAATTTATTTTACTTAAAGACTCTGTGTAGCTGTTGCATCTCTCTGTTTATAATGCTGAATCTATTTATGATCACTTTCACCTACCGGGCCCTCACCCACCCCTTCGTTCACATCAAGGGTATCATTCTTAACGGCCTCTTTATCCTCAATTGTGCCTTGTTTAGGTCCACAACCTCCGATAACGGCAGTGCTTAAAAGTATTAATGAAAGTATAGTGCTTTTTAAAGTTCTCATTTTATTTAACTCTTTTTATCTAGTTAAATAAATGAAAATTTTATGCCAATGTGCGGCATCGTATTAACAGCCAATATGTATTAAAATATAGTGAACTATACTCTACAAATTGAGGAGATTACTTTACTCTGAATTTTTATAAAATTGATGCTCGATTGCCTCTAGAGGGATTTCTAGGTCTGGTTTACAGGTAATGTAAACTGAAAGGTAGTACCTGTCCCCATTTCACTGGTTACATCTACCGTTCCACCAGATTTTAGGACAAATTCCTTTACCAACATTAGGCCTAGCCCAGAACCTTTTTCCTGTGCTGTACCTACTCTGGTAAATGATTCTGAGGAAAATAATTTCTCAACGTCTGATTGAGACATACCTATGCCGGTGTCAGCTATTTTAATAGATGCCATTTCGCCTTCCTGACGGGAGTTAAATGTAATTTTTCCTTCGCTGGTGAATTTAATAGCATTGGCCAAAAGGTTTCTAAAAATGAGTTTAAGCATATCTTCATCGGCAAACACCTGCTGTGTATCGATCTTATTGACAACCTCCACTCCCTTACCTGCCGCAAACGGTGCATAAATTTCAATAACCGATGAAGAAACCTCTTTGAGATTTAATATTTTAGGATTTACTGCAAGACCTCCCATTTGAGTTTTGACCCACTCCAGCACATTTGAAAGTAATTCACCTACATCATTAGTCTCTTTAGACATGCGCTTAAACAAAGGGTTGAGTTCCTCCTCCGAAATCATATCTAAATTCGCTAATTCGAGTACAGATTGAAGTCTGGCTACCGGTGCACGTAAGTCGTGAGACAAAATTGAAAACATTCTGTTTTTAGCTTCATTGATTTCTTCTAACTGTATTTTCTGCTGTGAGATCAACTTATTTTTTTGAGTAACTTCTTCGGTTTTTCTTTGCTCTAGTTTTAAATTTTTTCGCTTAAGTCTATACCCTCTGAAGGAAACAATTACAAGAATCAACAACAGAACACCAATAATAGTACTCGCAATAATTAGGGTTTGTTGTTTAGAAAGCTGAGCTTCCTGAAGCTCTTGTTTTTGTAAAAGCAGCTGGTTCTCTGTTCTTATCTTGGTGGTCTGGTACCTTGTTTCTATGTCATTTATCGCACGGCTCTTTTCAGCACTACTTAAGCTGTCTTTTAAAACCACCCATTTATCTTGCCACTCCAGTGCCTCCTTATATTGATTCTGACTTTTATTTAGCTCGCTCATTCTACTATAAGCTATTTCTAATGTCTTGCGAGCATTAATGTCTTTTGCCAAACTGATTGCATTTTGCAAATACTCCTCTGCGGTGCTAAAATCACCTCTTTTCATATATGCATCACCAATATTGACCAATGAGGTAGCCACACCCAATTGTCTGTTATTAAGCTGATCGATTTCCAGTGATCTGGCAAAGTACTCAAGGGCCAGGTCATACTTAGATTGTTCTAAGTAAACATTGCCTATGTTATTAAGGGTAGAAGAAATGCCTAACGAATCGCCCAGATCTGTTTTATAAGCAAGCGCTTGTAGGTAGAATTCTAATGCTTCGCTTTGATTGCCCAGGTTTCTTTCAGCAATCCCCAGGTTATTTAGCGATTTGGCAATCTGTTGTGAGTCTTGCATGACCACTCTTGTTTCGAGCGCACGTTTATGATACTCAAGCGACCTTTGATGATCTTCAAGATAATAATACACCACTCCTATGTTGCTTAAAATATTCGAGGCAGCTTCTTCATCACCAAGCGCATCATAAATTTTAAGTGCTTCAATAAAATATTCGGCTGCCAACTTATAAAACCCCTGGCTTAGATTGGCCAATGCGATTGTATTATGACTGGCAGCAATACCACGTTGGTAATTTATTTTTTGAGATAATTCCAGTGCCTTCTTGCCCATGGCCTCCATCTCGAGTGCATCGTTACCATAGAGTTTGAATGCCTCTTGATTAATCTGAAATATTTGTGACGTATCAGACTCAGTTTGTGCTGTTGCTAACTGAAAAAGGAAAACTGATGCAATAGCAAGACTGCACATAAAAACTTTAAACATGCTTTTAACCATTTAAGTAAAGTTATTATTAATAATGAGAAACCTTTTGATCAAATGATACTTTATGCCTTTTCTTTATAGTAGATTTCAAATAATTACTTGAATAAAAAATACTTACATATAGCAAAGATTCCACCAACACTTTTCTATATTCAATACTGGCTTAAACATTCATTCATACTGCGCTCATTTACATGACGAAGAAAACAAAAAAAGATATCACGCCTAACTTTGAAAGTATCGTTGAATCGCTCAATGATATGATTTACGAACTCGATGAAAAGGAAAGATTTCATTACGCAAATAGTATGATGGAACGGCTTTCTGGATACAGCAAAAAGGAATTAAGAAAACTTCATTTTACAGATTTGGTCAAAAAGAGCCAAGTTGAAGACTTAGTAGATTTTTATATCAAACAACGAAAGGAGCAAGTTACAGACACTTACTACGAGTTTATAATGGTAAGTAAAGCTGGGAAAGAAGTTTGGATAGGGCAAAATGTAAAAATGAACTTTATGGCTGATGGTACAGTGAAGTTTGTGAGAGCTGTTGCACGAGATATTACACACTTGCGCAAATTGCGTCATCAGTCAGAGTTGAGAGCCAAAAAACTAGAACAAGCATATCAGGAACAACAAAAGATTCAGCAGGATTTAGAAGAGAAAAACGCACTCACCAACTTAATTCTCAACACAATGGCCGAAGCTGTTGTAGTTATTGATGCCAAAGGTGAGTTTGTACTTTTTAACGAAGCTGCGAAACAGATCGTTGGTAAAGGAGCGGCTGACCTGGATCCGAAGGAGTGGTCAAATTACTATGGATCATACTATATGGATAAAGAGACACTGATACCTATAGAGGATCTACCCTTAATGCATGCATTAAGCGGCAAAGAGGTACATAATTTTGAGTCATATATAAAGAATAATGAAAGGAAAGATGGCATTTATGTGCAATACAACAGCAGACCTTTAAGAGATAAAGATGATAATATCGTAGGCGCCCTGCTCGTGACAACCAACATAAATGACCAAAAAGAATATGAAAACAGATTGCGTGCAAGTGAGGAAAAATTCAGAGCTATTAGCGATGCTTCACCACTTGGTATATTTGTTACAGATCAGGAAGGATCTTGTGAATACACAAACGTAGAATATCAAAAGCTGAGCGGCCTGAGTTTTGAAGAAGCTCTTGGAACTGGTTGGGCGAATGCAATACATGAAGACGATCGTGATCGTATATTTAAAGAATGGTATGAGTCTGTTGAAAATCAATCTTTATTCAGGGCAGAGCAGCGTTTTAAACAAAAGAGTGGTAAGGTAGTCTGGACCAATGTAAAAGCTGCCGCCATGACTATAAATGATGAAGTAGTAGGTTATGTGGGAACTGTCGAAGACATAACTGAAAGGAAGAAAAATCATGAAGCACTACTGCAGGCCAAAGAACTTGCTGAGAAGGCATCAAAAGCTAAAGAAGACTTTTTGTCTACCATGAGTCATGAAATAAGAACCCCTCTTAATGCAGTTATCGGTATGGCTCATCTATTGCAGGATGAGTCTCCACAAGAACACCAAATTGAAAACCTGACTGCGCTTCGATTTTCTGCAGATAATTTACTTGTACTCATTAATGACATTTTAGACTATAATAAGATCGAATCGGGTAAAGTAACTTTTGAAAAAGTAGAGGTTGATCTAAAAAAGTTAATCACCAGAATCAGGCAATCGCTTTCATTAAAAGCAGAAGAAAAAAACATAAGGTTTAATGCCATCTTTGACTCAGACATACCTGATGTTGTACTGACAGATCCTGTTAGGCTCAATCAAATCATCACAAATCTGGTGTCTAATGCCATAAAATTTACAGAGAAAGGCTATGTGAAAATCGAAGTGCTTCTTGAATCTGCTGATGAAAAATCTGCGATTATTTCATTTACCGTTAAAGACAGTGGAATTGGGATTGAAAAAGATCAACAGACTCACGTATTTGATCGGTTTACTCAAGCCGAAAAAGCTACCACCAGAAAGTACGGTGGTACAGGTTTGGGGTTAGCCATTTCCAAAAAATTAGTTGAACTACAAGGTGGGAAAATGCAACTTTTAAGTGAACCTGGAAAAGGCAGTGAATTTTCATTTGCGCTAACATTTGAAAAAGGAAAATCAGGTGCACTATTAGATAGCACCACTGAGCATGAGGTATTTCCAACAAGTCTTGCTGGCACCAAAGTATTAATTGTTGAAGACAACCAAATTAACCAGGTAGTCGCTACTAAGTTTTTAAAAAAATGGAACATGTCAGTTGATATTGCCAATAATGGTCAAGAGGCATTAGATAAACTAAACAAAACTACTTTTGACTTAGTACTAATGGACCTTCAAATGCCTGTGATGGATGGGTATGAAGCCACAGAACAAATCAAAAAAGATAATAACTTAAAAGATCTGCCGATAATAGCCCTCACCGCTTCGGCATTAAGCGAAGAAAGAGAAAGTGTGTTTAGAGCCGGCATGGATGATTTCTTGACTAAGCCGCTTAATCCGCAGGAATTATATACTAAAATAGCTCGGGTTGTAGACAAAGAGAATATTAGAATCAATGCACCAGAAATAAAAGCTAAAGAAAACCAGCAGCTTTTTAACACAGACACTGTGGTAACACTTGCTGAGGGAGATAATGAGTTTCTTAAAGATATGTATGAGTCTTACCTCGTTGAACTCGATCGACTACTCTCAACATATAAAGACATTGTTAAAGAGCAAAACATTGAATTATATAAAGCGGTGAAACACAAACTCTCAGCCTCCATTGATCTTTTTAATGCTAACCTATTAAGAGATGAGTTATTGAAAACAGAGGCTTTATTGGTAAATAATCAACCAGCAAAACTTAGGAGCAATTTAAAAAACATTGAAAGACTTGTTGAAACTATTGTTGTAATCGTAAAAAAGAAAATTTCAAACCTTAAATAATTCACTTTAATTTGAAACCATTTTCGTTTTCTGGTATTATTGAATAAACATTTTGTTTAAAGACCTTGCTAAATGGCAGAACAACTCAATTGTATAATTATTGATGACGACAAGTTATTTCAGACCATAATGGAAGGTCTGATAAAAAAGACTTCCCATCTCGACCTTAAAGGGTCATTTGAGAATGCGATAGCGGCTTCTCAATTTTTGAATAATGCTGCCATTGATATAATTTTTCTTGATATAGAAATGCCTTTTATGTCTGGGCTTGAATTTATTAAAACACTCAATAAACAACCTCAAATTATTCTAATCTCAGGTAATAAGGAATATGCATTGGATGCTTTCGAGTACAATGTGACTGACTATTTGCTTAAGCCTATTACCAGCTACGAGCGCTTCCTGGATGCAGTAAAAAAAGCTGAAAACAACATCGTTAATAAAGAAAGCTATACCACAAAAGACGAATATATTTTTATAAAGGCCGGTTCTGCTAAGGTTAAACTGAATGTCACAGACATCAATTATATTGAAGCATTTGGGGACTATATTAAAATCTATACACCGGACCGGGTACACGTGGTGTACACAACACTGAAATCTTTTTTAAGTGAACTTAACAGGGAAGACTTTGTACAAACACATCGTTCTTATGTCGTAAGGTTAGACAAAATAGAGGCAGTTGAAGGTAACAGTGTTTTTGTCGCTGATAAAAAGCTTGCCCTAAGCCGATCATTTAAAGACTCTATGATAAAACGTCTTTAATCACTTGAAATACATAAAATCATACAGACGTACTTTTTTATTGAAATATTAATTTTTTAGCACTTTAATTTACAATTTTATGAGTTAAATTATTAAATTTAGTAACAGAAGAACCTACTCCCAACTTATGAAGTGTATTGCAGTTGATGACGATGCCCTTTTTTTAACCATACTGTCTGGGTTTATTAATAAGACAGAATCATTAGAACTCCTTGAATCATTTGAGAGTGCTGTTGACGCCTATAATTTTTTACAAAAAAATTCTGTTGATCTTATATTTTTAGATGTAGAAATGCCTGAGATGAGTGGCATTGAGCTGATTGAGTCATTGGAAAATCAGCCGCAAATAATAATGGTCAGTAGTGAGCAGAAGTATGTAATTGATGCTTTTAACCTAAATGTCGCAGCATATTTACTAAAGCCTTTAGATAATTATTCCAAATTTTTATCAGCTGTTAAGAAAGCAGAAGAAACTCTGCATAGCCGTAAGCGGAGCATGTTTGTGAAAGAAGAGCATAAGCTAGTACGCATTCACCTAGAGGACATAAAATACATTGAGGCCTTCGGTGATTATGTCAAGCTTTATACGGCAGAGCGCTTTCATATTACTTATACATCCATGAAAGACTTACTTAGCAAACTACCTGCAGGGGAGTTTGTACAAGTGCATCGATCCTACATAGTGGCACTTGATCATGTAGCAGAAGTTGATGGAAATATGCTCAAGATTGGGGATAAAAGTATTCCCATGAGCCGTGGCAAAAGAGATATAGTACTCCAGAAATTACAAAGCCAGTAGAGGTGTTGTGCTGATTGGCGAGGATTAACTAAACAGAGTTTATTCTTTTACTAAAATTCAGCCAAATAAAATTGCTCCTCTGGAGCTCAGTTTACTCCTTGAAATCAGCCAATTTACAGCAGCTACTCTGGAGCTGAGACAAATCTAACCTTCATTTATATTGACTATTTAACTGTATTAAGCAATCTGTAAATTTTCTGTTTTAAGTCTTGAGGATGAAAAGGCTTGGCTAACAAATCGTCAATCGTGCTACTTATGTAGGCGTTATCATCGAAGGTAGAGAGTGACGCTGTAAGAGCTATAATGGGTACACTCTTTTTCATTCTAATCCTTTTGGTTGCTTCAAATCCATCGATACCCGGCATTCTTAGGTCCATGAGTATTAGGTCATAATGATTATTAAAAGCCATTTTAACCGCACTTTCTCCTTCTTCTGCCACATCGTAGGCAATTCCCCATTTTTCTAAAAACTTACCTAGTATAATGCGGTTTGTGGCCATGTCATCAACCAATAATATTTTAACATTATTGAAGTCCGGAATGTACTCTTCGGATGGTAGTTGGGTGTCAACTGGTGCTTTTTTAAACGTTAATGTAAACGAAGCCTCAGTAGAGTTATTAAGCGTCCTTATCATGAGTTCGCCACCAAGCATATTTATTAAATCTCTTGCCACGGTGCTCCCCCCTTCATCAAATAGGTCTTTTACCGTATCAGGTGGTAATTGTTTGTCGACAGTTCCTTTAAAGGAACTCGAAAAATGAATCTTGTAATAGTTATTATGTTCTTCTCTCAACTCTGCCGACAACCGAATCTGATTATCCGTACTGTTTCTCTTACTGAAGTCCACCAAATAGTTGAGTACCTGCCCCACTCTCTGCGTATCGCCTATTACCAACTTGGGGATTGAAAGGTCAAGGTTCAGTTTAATTTTTAAATTTAATTGCTCTTCAGTTTCCTTCTTAACTTGCTGTAAAATACCATTCAGATCAAGTATTAACTCTTGTGCCTCAACTTTTCCTTCAGCTATATGCTGAAAATCAAGCATACTACTTACCATACTATGTAATTGCTCAGCAGATCGTTGAAGTTGACTTATGTTATTATCCTTGCCGGCATCATCTTTCATTATTTCAGTTAGTCCTAAAATATTATTCATCGGACCCAGCATCTCTTTACTCATAAGTTGTATGAGTTCGTTCTTTGTATCTTTCTCCTCCTTTGCTTTTTTCTCTTTTACACTTTTGTCCAGGCAGGTAACTACCAGGTCACGAATATTTAGTAGTGCCGTTTTTTGCTCATTAGATAGTTTACCCGGTTTGGTATCAATTACACATAAGGTACCAAGAGGATATCCATCGGTATTTGTAATGGGTGCACCTGCATAAAACCTAACATGCGTCTCACCAGTGACTAGCGGGTTATCTGCAAACCGACTATCCTTAGATGCATCTTCTACTTCTAATACACCATCTTTTAATCCGTCTCCAGCAATCGTAGCATTACACAAAGCCACCTCGCGGGGACTATTCTCCAGGTCAGTACCGTGTTTAGCCTTAAACCATTGTACATCTCTATCCAGCAGTGTTACCAAAGAAATTTCGGTACCGCATATTTGTGATGCCAGCTTCACAAGATTATTAAGGATGGCCTCCCCCTCCAATAAAACATATGGCTCTACAGCCAACAACCTAGACTTCTCAACCTGGGGAATAACCTTTCCTTTATCTTTCATTATTTAAAACTTAGTGATTTTAAACTCAGTCCTTCTGTTTAACTGATGTTCTTCTTTACTACATGGCACCCCATCTGAGCATCTATTGATCAACTGTTGTTCTCCATAGCCCTTACCTACAATACGAGACTCATCTATGCCTTGAGAGATTATATAATCGGCCGATGCTTTTGCACGTTTATCGGAAAGTCTAAAATTCGAACTGGCACTTCCCCTTGAGTCGGTATGCGAGCCAAGCTCTATTTCAATACCAGGATTTTCATTCATAATCTCAACCACTTTATCAAGCTCCTTGGCCGCATCGGGTCTAATTGCATATTTTCCGACATCAAAGTAAATAGGTTGTATATCTATAAGTTTTCCTATATCAGCACCAATTTCGAGCTTATCAAGGCCGAGGTTTAGGTCAGCATTTATGTTATACTCACCCGGCTCATCGAGCAATGCATTATAGACCAATACTTTAGCAAGATAACCTTCTTTTTCTAATTTCAATTGATAACTAATACGATCGTCAAGTTCATAGTTTTTTATCTTGTATTTAAGCAGTCCATCATTTTGAGTATTTAGTTGCAATACGGTTTCATTAGACAGGTTGTCGATTAATGCAACTGTTACTCCAGAAAGTGCTTCATTAGTAGCATTATCCGTAATTAGCCCATTAAGGCTAAAGCCATAATCTTTAGAAATAATCAGGTCCTTTTCCCACGTTGTTTTAGCGTCATCACCAGTTGTAGCAAATTGATCTTCCGTTTTTAAGTACTCTGTTTTCCCTGCCTGTAATTGGTAAGATTTATTTTGCTCAACGGGCATACTATAATTTCCCTCAGCATCGGTTTTGACCGTGTTGATTACTGTGCCTTTATCATCGACAAGATATACCAGTGCTTCTTCAACGGGTGTTTTATCTTTTTTGTCATATACCGTACCCTTTACCAGGTAGTTTTGTACTAAAGCACCACTCGCAGTGAAAGCGTAAATGTCATCCTTATTACCACTACCCTCTCTATTGCTTGAGAAATACCCGGATAGTCCATCAGAAAGCATCAAAAGGCCAAAATCGTCTAGTGGACCATTGATAGGCGAACCTACATTGTTGACTGCAATTTTATCTTTTGTAATGTCGGTGACGAAAATATCTAACCCACCAAGGCCTCCGTGGCCGTTGCTTGCAAAATACAAGTCATTGTCATCATGAATGCTCGGAAAGAGTTCGTTACCTTCTGTGTTAATTTCATTACCCATGTTAACAGGGGCACTCCATTGGTCATTAGTCCATTCACTTTTGTAAATATCTACACCTCCGTGACCACCTGGCATATCCGAAGCGAAGTATAATGTATTACCATCTGATGAAATAGCCGGATGCCCAACAGAATATTCATCACTGTTAAATGGAAGTTCAGCCGGTTTGGTCCACTCACCCTCAGCATTTCGCACAGCTATGAAAAGCTTGAGTTTAGTTATTCCTTCTTCACTTGTTTTTACTTTACCTTTTTCATGGTTATTTCTGGTAAAAATTACTTTGTTGCCGTCTTCATAAAATACTGCCGGGCCTTCATGCAATTTTGAGTTTAATGTCTTGTCAAGACGTTTTACCTTTTCATCAGCATATAGAAACAAGTCAAGGTAATTTGATTGGTCCCAATTAAACACGGCATTTAAGGGGTTTTTAGAGGCTCGGGAGGATACAAATACAATCCCTTCAGGTGACATAGTTGGTGCAAAATCAGCTGTTTCAGAATTAAACGCAGCCTTCTCAATAGAAACTTTGGATTCATTTCTGTATAATTTTTTCTGATTCTCAAGTGTTGTCAGTTTTCTATCGCCTCTACTGTCTTCAGCCACTCTATTATCGTATAACTCATACCACTTTTTAGCCTCTGCATATTTTTTTTGTGAGCTTAGCGCTTCTGCATAGTGCAATAAGTGTTTGGGATTTGCATTCTCCTGGCTTTCGTTCAAAGCCTTTTCATACCATACCACAGCCTCTTCAGGCTGATTGAGTTTACGGTAACTCTCTGCAATGCGTACTTCGATGGAATCTTCAGGGATATCACTTGACGAAAGCCCCTTTTTATAAGCCTCTATGGCAGATGTGTACGAAAACTCATTAAAGAGCTCATCTCCCCGCTCAACAGGGTCTTTAATTAGTTGTAACACATTAGATTGGGAGAATGCTATTGTGCTACAAAAGCTAATTATTAGAATTAGTACTGTTTCTTTATTGACTTTCATATAAAGTTAGAAATATCTAGGTGTAACGATTCTTGATTTGTTAAATGTAAACCTGTAATTAAGCATCAACTCATGAGAGCCACCATTTACTCTTCTAAGGTCCGTAGTTGTAGCAAAATCATAAGCATACCCAAATTGTAACCTATCTGTGACTTGTAGTTGGAATAATGCATCAAATGAATCGAATGATCTCCATGACACACCAACCCAAATTACTTCATGTATTAAAAGATTGGCATTCACATCAAACTCCACCGGAGCTCCTTCAACTGCTTTCACCAAAATATTTGGTTTCAGCTTGAGGTTTTGATCTAAGTCAATAACGTATCCTGCATTGGCAAAATAGTGACGGACTATCTTGGAGTCTGAGTCTTCGTTATCTCTATCGAATGTGTTTTGTGCTAGTTGAGGAATTGAAATACCAGCATAAAATCTATCAGTGAAATAATAGGCGCCAAACCCAAAGTTTGGATGTGTCTCTTGCACATCACCTGTGGCAAACACCGGATTTACATCGGAAACTTCACTAAACCGCGCATCGTACATATTAACTCCAGCTTGTAAACCTAAAGCCAGGTTGGCTCCATTTACAAATGGTATTTTGTAAGAGTATGCCGCATAAACACCTGTTTGTTCTGTCACGCCAATTTTATCATGTAAAACAAGCAATCCCAATCCAATTCTTTTATTGAAAACTGGTGAGTGAACACTTAAAGTTTGAGTGCTTGGCGCACCATCAATACCTGTCCATTGCTCTCTGGCAAGGGCAGTAATACTTACTGTTTCGTGGCTACCAGCATAGGCAGGATTCAACGCCAATCCATTAAACATGTATTGGGTAAACATCACTTGTTGCTGACCATGGGCCATATAGCCCACAGTCATCAACATACATACAATTATTAATTTTATATTTTTCATCTTACAAATAATATTATCGTTTGATAATTACATATCCACTTAAAGGCTTGCTTCCATCACCTAAATCAATCAGGTAGAAATAAGTACCATCAGGGACATCTGTACCGATTAACAGTTTGCCATTTGAGACTCCTGTCCAGGCATTGTCAGTATTGTTATAACCTTCAGTTTCATACACCAGGTTACCCCATCTGTTAAATACCTGTACTGTATTATCAGGATATTCCTCAATTCCATTTATAATCCAGGTTCCAAATTGTCCACTGCCTGGTGTGAAGCCTCCTTCAGGGTCTACATCACAACTATCTGTATCCAGATAATTTGGTGTGCCGTCTTCATCGCAGTCATCATTGGTTGGATCACCATCCTGATTATCGTCTTCTTCGTCAGTAGGTATACCATCTCCATCGTCATCAGAATCTTTATAGTCAGGTGTTCCGTCTCCATCTGTATCATCATTCTCAGGATCTCCGTCACCATCTCTATCTTCATCGTCATCAGACACGCCATCACCATCAGTATCGTCATCACAAACATCACCTAAACCATCTCCATCAATATCAGATTGATCATTGTTTGGTGTATTTGGACAATTGTCATCATCATCAAGTATTCCATCACCATCTGCATCATTATCCACATTACAACCATCATCTGCATCGAGGTAATTGGCTATGCCATCACCATCGCAATCATCATTGGTTGGGTCTCCATCTCCATCTGTATCTTCATCTTCGGTTGACACTCCGTCACCGTCATCATCATCATCCAGATAGTCTGGTGTACCGTCACCATCGGTATCATCGTTGCTCGGATCACCATCTCCATCTACGTCTTCGTCTTCAGTCGGCACTCCGTCTCCATCATCATCGTCATCTAAATAATCAGGTGTACCATCGCCATCCGTATCGTCATTGGTTGGATCTCCATCTCCATCTATGTCTTCATCTTCTGTGAGTATACCATCGCCATCGTCATCCGTATCCTGGAAATCAGGTGTACCATCTCCATCAGTATCTTGTGGCGTGTCGTTAAGACCAGGGCCGCCATTATCTGTATCGAAGGCATCATCAATTCCATCTCCATCAGAATCATTACCTGAAGGCATTACTCCGCCTCCACTTTCTTCCCAGTCATCAATACCATCTCCATCTGCATCTGTGTCCTGGTAATCAGGAATACCATCCCCATCAGTATCGGTTGGGTTTGTTGATGGATCATTATCTCCGTCAGTGTTAGCATCTTCATCAACGTCAGCAATACCATCATTATCATCATCCGGATCAACACTGTCAATCACTCCGTCTCCATCGGCATCATCGCCAACAATTATGGTAACTGTCGCGGTTGAGCACTCTGAAGGCGTGCCGTTGTCACAAACTTCGTATGTGAAGCTATCTGTACCCATAAATCCTGCATCAGGAGTGTATGTATAAGATCCATCAGAATTAAGAGCCAGCGTTCCATTTGCCGGGCTGCTTACAGGTGTAGTGTTCACGGTAAGCATATCACCTTCAACATCAGTATCATTAGTCAACAAATTGCCTGAGGTAGCTACGTTTTCTGCGGTAGCAGCCATATCATCATTGGCTGATGGCGCATCATTTATCGGATTAACCGTAATTGTAACCGTAGCGGTTGAGCATTGTGGTGTTGCTGAATCGTCACACACTTCGTACTCAAATGTGTCCGTTCCGAAGAAATCAGCATCAGGCACATAATTGTAAGTACCATCAGGATTTATTGTTACTGTACCATTTGACGGACCACTCACTGGAGTTGTATTAATATTTAAGTTGTCTCCATTAGGGTCTAAATCATTAGCCAATAAGTCACCACTTGCGCTTGTATCTTCATCAATGGTAGCTACATCATCACCAGCATTTGGCGGTAGCGGTGAATCAGGCACTGTAATCGTCACAGTGGCGGTACCACATTCAGACGGTGTTCCATCATCACAAACTTCATATTCAAAAGTATCTGTACCATTATTAAAACCAGCGTTTGGTGTATATGTAATGGTACCATCTCCATTGACTACAACTGTACCTTTGGTTGGTGCAACCGTTATCGTAGGGCTTGATAGATTATCACCTTCAATGTCATTGTCATTAGCCAATACATCGATAGTAACACTCACATTAGGATCAGTGGCATCGGCATCATCATTTGCAATTGGTGCATCATTTACCGCATTCACAGTAATGCCAATGCTTGCAACATTAGAAACATTGCCAAGGTTGTCTGCTACTGTATAGTTTATACTCGCATCACCGTTATAATCTGTAACTGGTGTGAACAACACATTTCCGGAAGCATCAACAGTATAAGTACCTACACCAGCAATTACCAGCGGGTTTACGCTGTCGCCCGTATTTGAAGGATCACTAGGATCAATTAATATTATTGTTGTAGGGTCAACACTATTGTCTGCATCGATATCATTAGCTGCTATTAATGCTATTGTTAACGCGTTGTCTTCATCAGTAACATTACCTAAGTCGTCATTAGCAACGGGACCAGTAGTATCTATTTGTAGTTCATTACTACTTGTATCAGTTGTGCTGTTGCCTGCTGCATCTGTAATTGTAGCGATCACTTCAAAGGTTCCTTCTGGTAAGGTATCACCCGCTGGTATCGTAAGATCCCAGGTGCCATCGCCATTATCTACCAGGTTACCGTCTCCCGCTGTATACGTTACTCCGTTTACTTCTACTGTAAGTACTTCTCCTGCTGCCAATGTAGCCGTTCCACTTATTACTGGTGTATCGTCATTGGTCGTTGAAGCCATTACCGTTGGTGTAGCCGGGGCCACTGTATCTACTGTAAGTTCATTGCTCTCTACATCGCTGCTCGCATTTCCAGCTGTATCTGTAACAGTTGCTGTAACTTCATAAGTAGCATCAGCTAATGCATCTCCTGCTGGTATCGTTAGATCCCAGGTGCCATCGCCATTGTCTACTAAGTTGCCATCTCCTGCTGTATACGTTACTCCGTTTACTTCTACTGTCAATGTCTCGCCTGCTCCAATCGTAGCTGTTCCACTGATCACCGGTGTGTCGTCATTGGTTGTTTGTGAAGTAACCGTTGGAACTGTCGGAGCTACTGTGTCAATCACTAACTCATCAGTGCTTGTATCTGAACTCGAATTGCCTGCACCATCTGTTATCGTGACAACAACATCATAAGTGCCGTCTGTTAAAACATTGCCTGCCGGTATCGTTAAATCCCACGTACCATCGCCATTGTCCACTAAATTTCCATCACCTGCTGTATAGGTAATTCCATTTACCTCTACTGTCAATGTTTCACCTGCTCCTACTATCGCAGTTCCACTCACCACTGGCGTATTGTCATTAGTGGTCAATGACGTTACTGTTGGTGTCGGTGATGCCGCTGAATCAATCTCTAACTCGTTGGTTGTTACATCCGTAGTGCTGTTACCAGCCGCATCTGTAACCGTAACGATCACATCATATACTCCGTCTGCAAGTGCATCGCCTGCTGGAATTGTTAAATCCCACGTACCATCGCCATTGTCTACTAAATTGCCATCACCTGCCGTGTAAGTAACTCCGTTAATCTCTACTGTCAACGTTTCGCCTGCCCCTACTACTGCATTTCCACTTACTGTTGGCGTATCGTCATTTGTTAGTAAGGATGTAACATCTGGTGTAGCTGGTGCTGTAGTATCTATCACTACTTCGTTGCTACTTACATCGCTTGTGCTATTGCCTGCAGCATCGGTTACTGTGGCTACCACTTCAAATGTTCCTTCCGGTAAGGCATTGCCCGCTGGTATCGTCAGATCCCACGTGCCATCGCCATTATCTACTAAGTTACCATCGCCTGCCATGTAGGTCACTCCATTAATTTCAACAGTTAATATCTCTCCAGCTCCTACAGTTGCTGTTCCTGAAATCGTAGGCGTTGTACTATTTGTTGTCAGGGCTGTAACCGTAGGTTGAGCTGGTGCTGTAGTATCTATTACAATCTCGTTACTACTTGTATCAGTTGTGCTGTTACCCGCTGCATCTGTAACTGTAGCGATCACTTCAAAAGTACCCTCAGGTAATTCACTGCCTGTTGGTATGGTCAACTCCCACGTACCATCTCCGTTATCTACCAAATTGCCATCTCCTGCAGTGTAAGTCACTCCATTTACTTCTACTGTAAGTACTTCTCCAGCTGCCAAAGTGGCCGTTCCGCTTATTACTGGCGTATCATCACTGGTCGTCAGGGCCGTTACCGTTGGTGTAGCCGGGGCTGTAACATCATTGACCGTTACGGTGGCTATTACCGTATTAGAACTCAAACCATCATTTGCGGTAAAGCTAAATGTTCGGTCACCTTCATCTGGTGAATTTCCGTTAGTATGCAAATAAGTTATACCTGTAATCAGGCTATTGAAATCACTCAGCGGAGCATCTCCTCCTGCATTATTTGTAATCACAAAAGTATTACTCGTTGCAGTGTAAGAAACGTTAAAAGTAGTACCACCAACAGTAACTGTTGTCGTTTGGTCAGACGCCAATGTAAAGGTTGCTCCACCTACTGTTAACTCTTCGTCATTTCCATTCAGAATTCCACCTCCAATGATGGTAAGATTTACAATTTGGGTATCATCAACATCCGTGATGATTGCATCACTGTCTGCAATACTTTGTGCAGTTGCTCCACTATTAAATATCGTTTCAAAATTTCCATCGTCTGCTCCACCACCACTATTATTTGCATCAAGCGTTATTGCTGGAGCTTCATTGACGTTTGTAACCGTTACAACCACCGGCTCAGTATCTGAATTACCATTGAGGTCAGTTACCGTTACACTCAGATCATATATATTATCATTTCCTGCGTCCTGAGGGTTTTCAAAATCTGGAGCTGTAATAAACGTTAACTCTCCTGTGTTTGCATCAATATTAAATAGTGCGGCATCCGTACCACTAATTGAATACATTAAAACATCACCGGCATCATCATCCGTTGCAGTTGCCGTTAGAACAGCTGTATTACCTTCGGCTACCGACTGGTCAGCCACTGTTAATACCGGACTATTATCATTCTCATCAGTCACTGTCACTACCCAGCTCTCGCTGTCAGCATTGCCATCTTCATCAGTAGCTGTGTTTGTGATCTCGTAATCGTTGTCACCATTCGCATCTATCGGGTTCTCAAAGTCTTTGGCCGTCATCGTGGCCACTCCCGTGTTTGGATCTATTGTAAACAAGGCGGCATCTGCACCACTTACCGTGTAAGTCACGTTGCCTATCGGAGCATCGCCTGACAAGTTTGGTGTAACACTCGTATAAGCTGCATTCTCTGCAACATTTACATCGGCTATC
>Ga0189278_10110_pt1 | contig 98677 bp, 73 predicted proteins | sample N26A9minimetaG_FD_130326 | JGI IMG/M metagenome (GOLD analysis project Ga0189278, IMG submission 130326) | Marine microbial communities from the Costa Rica Dome - N26 A9 mini metaG | ecosystem: Environmental > Aquatic > Marine > Oceanic > Photic zone | place: Costa Rica: the Eastern Pacific...
GAGTTAAGCCTTTACATATAACTTATGCGGAGAGCTGGTTCACCTTTACCTACCTTAACCTGAAGTAAATCTCATTTAAGTTTTTTACTTCTTCAAATAATCCAGTTGTCTAAACCTAAGGCAGTCGGAGAGGGCATTTAGGCCGAATGTAATTTTGGTTTTACTCAGGGGTGAGGCCAAGGAAAACATGACCGCAGCAATCTGTTGAAAAACAGCAGATTGAAGTTCTTAAATTCATCTCATTACAGATGGTTAATAACTTCTACAGGCACACTCATGATGCTCATTGAGATAGGCAATGCTTTCTTTACAGAGTTTTTCTAACACTGAAATATCAATATCAGCGAGTTTTTTAATATAAATACAGGCTTTCCCCATTTTAAATTTGCCGAAATCTTTCAATAGCTCATCACTCTTAGGTGTTTTGGAATACACATAGAGCGAAAACTGCGCTTTTCGTGGTGAGAATCCGAGCATAGGCGCATCGCCTTCATGACCGCTCGCATATTTGTAGTGATAGCTGCCAAAACCAATAATCGTTGGCCCCCACATCTTAGGTTTAAAGCCAGACCATTGCTCCATCAATTCAATAAGCCTATGACTGTCGAATTTCTTTTGCTCATTGTCAACGTATGAATCAATAAATTCAATTACATCGACTTCAGTTTCAGTGGTTTTATTCTTTGCCATAGGATATTAATTTAATGTTGTTGGCCAGTTAAACATATCAGTATAATTCATCATGCACTATGCGCACAAATAACGAACCTCAATATATTCAAATTATATATTCTTTACCTGTGGTTTGACACTTAAAGATTGGTTCGTTAGCGCTCGCAATAACCAGTTCTCACTGGATATTGCGAGGGAGGCACGACCGCGGCAATCTGTTTAAATTGAGAAGCGACCCACTCAGCGTCACTCATAGAGGACGCTGAGTTTACTAAAACTCAAAACTCAAGCGTGCTTTGCATCAGAATCCCTTGCAGGTGACACTGAGAGTGTGAACCCCCATTTTTTCATAGCACTTGTTGTGTGCTCGTGTATAGTGGATAAATAGATATAATCTTCTCGTCTTTTAAGATGAATACCACCTCAATATTGCATGAAGTTATTCCAATATACTTGGTCTTATTGATATATGTTTTGGTTTTAAATGCTTCTTGAATTTTCAATACTAATTTCTCATTAGTCCAATGAGTTGGGAAAAATGTAGATGGCCTAGTTTTAGGAATCCACTCGTCTCGATTCGAATTATAGGCAGAAATTTTAGCCTCCCAAACACCGTGTTTGTTAGGTTGTTGTGTGACACTTAATATCCTATGCAATCGTGGTTCATAGCGATGTATACCAGAAACATTATTTTTTGTGATCCTGCCTGATATTATATGTTCAAGAATGTGAAAAAGTTGACCTTCTAAATCTTTATCAATGTTCCCTGGAGACATTACTTTATCAGCTACGTTGATTATGAATCTGTCTTCGAAAATTTGCTGTGCCCTCTTAGGCTTCTGGGTAAGAAGAGTTCTGTATCTTGACGACTCTTTTTTTAGTTATTCAAGTGATTCGTAAGGACCATCACCATCATGGAATTGGACAATATTCCCTGGAATTACAAAATTGATTTTAAATATTCGTAGTCCACTAGGTAAATCATTGCCTGAAGAAACCACATGGTCTATGATATAATACAAAGTGAGTAATTTCATCCGTTTGAACTCATGACACAACGGGCTTGGCTATGCGCAGTGTCCCGAAGGGCATTGTGTATAGTTTTGTTGGCAACAGTTTTTTATTTATTTCTTTTTCTCATGAATTCAACGCACATTTTTTGACTGGTTTTATCTTTAAAATAATCCTTCCCTTTAAATGACATATATTTCAGGCCAAATCCTGCCTGCTGCTGCTTAAGCTTCTCAATAACTCCTTTATAGTCATGGTTTGAAGTTGGAAGATATACACCGTATCCAGATTCTGAAGCCTTGGTTTTTAGCACGAAGATTGAGTGAAACCCTTCAAATCCTTCTGATGTGATAAGGTGAACACCTGAGTTAGCTTGATTAAAAACGGATTGTCTTGTCCAAAATCCTTCGGGATAAATATCTTCATCAGGATTTTTGATTTGCTCTCGGACATCGTCAAATGCGGAACTTAAAATTAAAGGATAACCGTACTGTTCGAAAGCTAAAAAATAGGCGGTTTTCAGAAGTGCTATTTCAAATCTTCTAAAATCAACTCGTGAAACCGGAAACTTAATATCTGCAATGTCATCTTTGCCTGTCTCAGAAACGTACTTCTTTAGTTTTTCGGGATTATTAACCTTCTCAAGGTGAGTAATAGTTATTTCACCGTTGTCATCCACCTTCACAGTTCCTTGAACTTGAATCCCGTTATGAGTAACAGTTGCTTTTGAACCTGTATTCGGAAGAAAGGAATGGAAGTCTAGTTCATTGAGTCTTTCAGTTAAATGAAAATCAATCTCATGACCAAATGAGTTATTACATTTCTTGCAAGAAAGGGTATTGGCTTTGCCACCTAGGGATTTAGGTGGGGCGTCTTCAAGAGTTAGGAAATTTTCTTTTGTTACATCAAGGTCATCTTTTGAAAACTGGCGTAAGCATGTAGGACAAATAAATGTTTGTTCGAACTGCAACTCTATGTCGATTAAGCCTTGGTCAATTAGACTTTGAAGTTGAGCGGAATAAACATCAAAAAGCTGTTCCCTTTTTTTCTTTCCTGTCATTTTTTTAGTTCTGGCTTAAACTTTCATTAGATAATTTTTATAGAAAGAGTCGAATTCTGGGCATTGCTCGAACTTAAAATACTGCTGTAGTAAATTTTTGAGAGGCTTCTGTTTCTTCTTATCGCTTGCTTTGTCAAAACCCTTTAGTTTTTTCGTTAGGGCTGCATCACCTAATGCAAAATCTACAAGATTACTTTCGGTTAAGTTAAAACACGCATCATTGACCAGGTTGTTATAGTACTTTATAGCTCTTGTGTAGATCAAGAAATCATGGAAATTAATTGAATCGCTTTTATTGGGAGCATTCAAGTTATAAGTAGTCTTATAATAGTTGATGTTTGGGAGTACATATTTGTCATAATACTTATCAGACTCAGAAAATTGTTTTTCTTTCTTAAAGACCCTGTGGACAACTGAATTGCGGTGTAATCTGAAATAGTTTATTAAGTGAAATTCAGGTTTAGACTTTAAAATCGAACGGTCTTTAGATTTACAATTTTCAATAACTTGATTAAATGCGTCCAAGTCTTTTTTACCACTTTTTGTTTTCCAGTTTTGAATAGAATTCAATTTTATCATCAACTTTTTCATATCTCTGAAAAATGGATCAGCGACATTGAAGACAGCTATAATATAGAAGTTATAGATGTGTTGATGAGAAGAATCAAGACTTTGGATATTGTGATTCTTTACTATAAAGTTTTTGGCTAGTGTATTGAGTTCATTTTCTGGAGTAACTCCTTTAATCTGACATTTATCTTCATAGTCATCAATGACTAATTCAATAGTAGTTGGAATTGAATCATAAAACCCTAGTGTCTTTCGTAACTCTCTTATTATTTTGAATTGAGGCTTATTTGTGAAGTATTCTGGTGCTTTCATTCTTTAATTGTTGCCAACAATTGAATAAAGTGCATAATACACAAAACTCATTAATAATATGCACTAATATATACAAATAAAACACCTTTTAATAATATTATTTTATAAGTGGTTATCTATCCATAAACCTTAATTTTGGTGGCATGCAACTACCTAAAACCATAAAAAAGAAACAGTACCTAGCCTTGCTGCTGGTGCCTACGCTGGTGTGGTTTTATTTCTGTCTGCCTGAGCCGTTGTTTCAAACGCCTTACAGCACGGTGCTGCTCGATGAGGAGGACAGGCTGCTCGGGGCCATGGTGGCACAAGATGAACAGTGGCGCTTTCCCAAGGCCGATAGTGTGTCTTACAAGTTTGAGCAGAGCATCCTCCATTTTGAGGACAAGCATTTTTATTACCACCCCGGAGTCAATCCGGTGTCGATGGTGAAGGCGCTGGTGCAAAATGTGCAGGCCGGGAAGGTGGTCAGAGGAGGGAGCACGCTGTCTATGCAAGTCATCAGGCTGTCTCGGCAGGGCCAACCGAGAACTTATCTTGAGAAGTTGTATGAATGCATTTTAGCGGTAAGGCTGGAGTTGCGCTACTCCAAAGCCGAGATTTTACAACTCTATGCTGCCCAGGCACCGTTTGGTGGCAATGTCGTAGGGCTGGAGGTCGCCTCCTGGCGCTATTTCAACCGGCCACCTCACAAACTCTCGTGGGGTGAGTCTACCACACTGGCGGTGTTGCCCAATGCACCGGCACTTATTTTTCCGGGTAAAAACCATGCATTGCTCAAGGCCAAACGGGATAGGCTACTCGATAAACTGCAGGCTTATGAGGTTATCGACTCAACGACTGCCACACTGGCTAAAGAGGAACCCTTACCGGGACGTCCTTATGAATTGCCCCAAACAGCCCCGCATGTGCTGGCTAATTTCCATGCCCAACAACCAGGTGGCATCCGGGCCAAGACTACGCTTAGTGAGTCTTTGCAACAACAAACCACGGCCGTGGTGCAAAGTCATTATAACAGGCTCAGACAAAACGAAATCTACAATGCCGCTGCGTTGGTGGTGGATACTAAAAGTGGAGCCATAAAAGCGTACGTGGGCAACACACGAGATCCAAAGTTTCGCAACGAAAACTCGGTAGACATTATACAGGCCGTGCGCAGTTCGGGGAGCACACTCAAACCGTTTTTATATGCCAATATGCAGGAAAAAGGTCAGCTGTTGCCCAAAACGCTGCTGCCAGACATCCCGACTTACATTTCTGGCTATGCACCTAAAAATTTCGATGAGTCTTTCGATGGGGCCGTTGCGGCCGATGAGGCGTTGGCCCGGTCGCTCAATGTGCCTGCCGTGCGCATGCTGCAAGATTATGGAGTCGAAATCTTCCATCACGATTTGCAAAGCATGGGCTTTGGGTCGATCAATCGAAGTGCGGGTAACTATGGGCTGTCACTCATTTTAGGCGGGGCAGAGGTAAGGCTGTGGGACCTAGTGAGCAACTACCGAAAGCTGGCCTTGCGTGTGTTGCAGCATCACACACCTGAGTTACCGCTTACAGACATCCATTTAGCACAGCAGTCAGGGAAAGCCATCAAGTCGCTACCCACCACGGCTGGAGCCAGCTGGCTGACTCTGGAAGTACTGAAAAACATGGATCGACCGATCGAGGGCAGCGACTGGCGCCAGTTTAATGCCTCCAAAACCATCGCCTGGAAGACGGGCACCAGCTTTGGCCATAAAGATGCCTGGGCCATAGGCGTCACACCCGATTACGTTTTAGGCGTGTGGATAGGCAATGCTGATGGTGAAGGCAGGCCCGGTCTCACAGGGGCCAGCACCGCAGCGCCTGTCTTGTTTGATATTTTCAGAAAACTGGAAGGCAACCAATGGTTTGACAAGCCGGAGTCGGATTTGCAGTCGATGCAGGTATGTGTGCGCTCAGGGTATAAAGCTTCCACCATTTGTCCGGAAACGGCAAATGCCGAAGTGGCCTTTCAGGCTGATCAAACCCGCACCTGTCCGTACCACGAGAGGGTGTACTTAGATGCTGGCACCAACTTTCGTGTAAACGCAGCTTGCTTTGCCGTAACCGATATGGTGAAAAAGCCCTGGTTTGTGCTACCGCCCGTGATGGAGTGGTATTATACGTCTACCGACCCTTATTATAAAAAGCTCCCTGCTTATCTGCCGGGCTGTATTCCGGAAACCACCATCAACTTCGATTTGGTGTATCCGCAGCCCAATGCGCAGGTATTTGTGCCACGCGGTTTTTCGGGAGAAAAGGAATTTTTGGTATTTGAAGCTACGCATCGGTTGGCTTCTGGCACGTTGCACTGGCACCTCGATGATAAATACTTGCAAACCACCACAGGCACGCACCAAATCGAGGTACAGCCCGATGTGGGTATACATCGTTTAACCGTAGTTTCCAGCACAGGAGAGACGATCACACGTAAGTTTGAGGTAATAAACCGGTAAAGTGTCAACCATTTTACAAGTTTTTGCTTTAAGTTATTAATTATTGAAGTTACCTTTGCATCTTGGCAAGATGTATGCGAATACCGTCATTTTTTCGTTTCTTTAACCAACGGACGTTGATTCGGATCACTATTTCATGAAGAACGCACATTATTTAGTAGTTGGCTTACTATTATTCCTCGCGATGCAGGCATGCACGGAGCGGATGATATGTCCTGCCTACCAAAGTGCTTTCATACATGATAAAGATGCCTTGGATCGTCATTTTAGCTATTTTAAGGAGGATTCCACACCCAAAGTACTCTCTGCCAGCAAGGATCGCTACAACATCATTGAGCCGGTAGCTTACCGAAAGAAATTAAGAAGTCTCCAATCCATTGCCATGGTCGATGTCTATCCTCAAGAGGATGACTCATTGGCGTTTGATGACGAGATTGAATACGCAGAAAGGGATTATGGCTATGACTCCACGGCTGTGATCAGTGAAGATACGGTAGCCACTGCGGCTGATAGCATCTACATGATCTCGCTTAAGAAAGAAAACTTCAATGTAGACCAGGAGCTGTATTTATGGTATTTGAAAGATTTCCTCGTATATCCTGACGTGAGGCCTCAACTCGAAGCCAACGCTGAAGCAGAGGCAGCAGAGGAAAAGAAGAAAAAAGGCATTTCAGGTTTCTTCAAGAGGTTGTTTGGCGGTAAGAAAAACAAGTCAGACACCACAGGCGTAGAAACATCGGCTACGGAACTAGATGGTGAAGAGGAACCTAAGAAAAAGGGCATATTCGGCTTCCTGAAAAAAGGTAAAAAAGACCAGCAGGAGGAAGAAGACTCTGAAAATAACGAAGAAGCTACGGAAGAGGAAACTGAGGAAGAAGATGACTTCTAATTCTAAATTCTAAATTTGAAATTCGATATATAGAATTTAGAATCTCGAATAAAGAATTATCAGAAACATTTCCGCATCAACCTTAACCATTCATTGCGTCCTGCAAATCACCAGCCATCAGAAACCAGAAACCAGCTACAAGTACCCATCGCACACCCTAAATCCCTAAAGGGAATCCGCCCTAAGTAAGCACTCTGCTCTTCGTAGCTCTATTTTAGCAATTCTACGTCCTGCAAATCACCAGCTACCAGCTACCAGAAACCATCGCACACCCTAAATCCCTAAAGGGAACCCGCCCTAAGTAAGCGCTCTGCTCTTCGCAACTCAATTTAAGCAATTCTGCGTCCTGCAAATCACCAGAAACCAGCTACCAGTACCTTCGCTCACCCTAAAATCCCTAAAGGGAACCCGCGCTCTTCACTCCGCACCATCCGCTTCGCTCTCTGCGCTCAAAAACATTTCCGCATCAACTTTTTATCCACTTCATTTTCATTGAAGCCTAATTCAAGCGCTTTTCTTAAGTCAGCGCATGCTTTTTTCTTTTTCTTAAGGTCTAGTAGCGTCAGTGCGCGGATGTAGTAGCCCAGACTATACTTACTTAATATATCCATTCCTTTATTGAGGTCGGCTAGTGCCAATTCGGATTGACCGTTGAGGTAATAGCTGTAGCCTCTGTTGATGAGCGTATAAGGCTCTTCGTTTGAAGCCAGCGCCACGGTAAAATCTTCAATAGCCTCCTCAAATTGCTCTAAATAGAAATGCGTTAATCCCCGGTTGCGTAAAGCTTCGTTGTTGGCCGGGTCCAGGGCAATCACATTATTCCAATCTTTCAATGCACTTTTAAATTCGGCCTGATTGGTATAGAGCAGGGCACGTCTGAAGTAAGGCTCTACCTTGTTTGAATCCAGTTTTATAAATTGGGTAAGATTTAAAATCGCTGGGTAAGTCTGGGCTTGTGAAGTATAGATCTGCGCCAAATACAGGTACGGGTAGGGCAGGCTAGCCTTTTTTGTAATGGTTTTCTCATAATAATAAATGGCGCTATCGTACTGTTTAGCTGCGTTGTATGCATTGGCCAAATTGTAATAAGACTTATAATTTGTGCTATCCATAGCAATGGCCTTGTGCATGGATTCAACGCCTTTGTCAAACTGGTTATTGTTGAACTGTACCAAGCCCAGGTCGATATAGTAGGCACCCTTTTCATTAAGACTTATTGCTTTTTGATAGGCGACAATGGCTTCGTCTGCTTGTTGCTGTCTTACCCGGTTTAAACCTAATAAGTGATATAAATTAGACAAATCCCTAGTGTACCGATTGTTTAAGTCGAGCAGCATCTCCTTGCGCTGCGCAGTAGGGCTATTTTGTAGTTCGCTTTCATTTTTATCGAGTCGGGTTTCAATGATATCCATCGCCAGAAAGATGTATTGTGCCGATTGGCTGTAGGCTTTTTGAGAATATGTAATCTCGGCCAACCGCGAAATGGCCGCATAACTCTGCGGGTAGGTTTTCAATACTTCCTGAAATTGAGCTATCGACTGTGTGGTATCGCCATTGGCCAGTGTTCTTTCAGCTTTCACTAGCATATCCAATGACTCTCTTTGTTGCGCTGCTAAGCACAACGGGAGCATGACCAATAAAATAACAATGAACCTTACCATCTAATCAAACAATGAGTAGTTGCCAAACTGATCTGCCGGAGCGAATGGCGCAATGAGCGATGGATCGTCATTACTGACGTCACCAAATCGTGGAGAAACGGTATAGGAGCCCATTTTATCACTGGGATACGGCTTTAATAACTCAAGTAACGCATTTTCATCTGCTGTCTGACTTAACCAAACTTCTTCCTGGGCTTTTTCAAATATTACGGGCATACGATCGCTCATTTCGCCTACCATATCGTTGGGCTGAGTAGTAATGATTTTGAAAGTATGCAGTTCGTTGCCTTCGGTATCTTCAAATTCCTCCCAGATAGCCGGAAAGGATTTGATCGTATTTTCTCCAAAAATAAACCGATGCGGAATTTTACCTTTTTTAGAGACTTTCTTCCAGTCATAAAAACCATCGGCAGGCACAATACAGCGTGAAGCACTTAGCAACCTTTTGGTTGATGCCTTTTCATGAATCGTTTCAGCTTCAGCGTATAAAAGTTTGGTAGATACGGCCCTGTTCTTTGTGAAATCTGGAATTTGTCCCCAGTAGAAAAATGAGAGCCCTTTGCTTTGTTGGGTAATAATGGGCAGTATCTGTGTGGGTGCGGCATTGTATCTCGGCTTATATGATTCGGAGACCTCCACCGAAAATCGTTCGCTCATCTTTTCAATATTGGCCGTAATTGTGTACCGATCTCCCATAGTTACTAATCTACAAAATAAAGCTTATTCTCCAGCTTGAATAAAGCGCAGCGCGCGAGATTCTGACCAATAGGTGTTGTTTTTTCCAAATTGCGTAAAGCCTACATGCCCACCATGCGAAGGCATTTCAAATTTTACCAACGCATGATTTTCAAGCTCCTTCACAGGGTAGCACTCTTTAGATAAGAATGGATCATTAGCGGCATTTACAATGAGCGTTGGCGTTTCAATGCTTTCCAGAAAATTTATTGAGCTGCAAGACTCGTAGTAATGTATGGCGCTGTCAAAGCCATGAAGAGGAGCCGTATAGGCATCATCAAAATCCATCAACGTATTGATGGAGGCCATACCATTGAGTTTAATTTTGTCAGGTAACTGCTGTGCTTTCTTCCTGATTTTTGCTTTAAGATTTTTTAGAAAGCGCCTTGAATACAGGAAATTAGATTGCTCTGAAATTTTTATACAGCTCGTGTGCAGATTTAACGGTACAGAAAAAGCCACCGCCCGATTGATTTGAGGACGCTCTTTTTCTCCCAGATATTTTAGTGTGAGATTGCCACCCAGACTAAAACCTACAAGATTGATTTCCTCGTAAGATTGTGCCGAAGCATGTTGTACCACCGTTTCGAGGTCTTCCGTGGCACCACTGTGGTAAAACCGTGGCAGTCTGTTCATCTCCTCGCTACAACCTCTAAAATTCCATGCTAGCGCATCAAAGCCTTCCTGAGAGAAGACTCTAGCCATACCTTTCATATAAGCGCGGTCGGCACTTCCTTCTAACCCGTGAGAGATGATTACCAGTTTTTTGTTGCCATTTTTTACCCAATCCAGATCCAAAAAGTCACCATCTGGTGTATCAATGCGCTCACGCTCGTAGCTTATGTCTTTTACAGTTCGGAAAAGAGCAGGAAAAATGGTTTCGAGATGTGGAGAAAAAAGTAGTTTTGGGTGATTGTAATTCATTTATTCATGCGTATATATTTGCTTGCTTACCTATTAATTTATGCCTCAACGATCGTTGGGCAAACATTGCCGGAAGAGCTTACTCCACCGAATAGTATAAAACTTAAAGATAATCTATATATAGACAAAACAGAGATTGCTAATATACATTGGTTGGAGATATTGCATTATTATAACCTGGATTCTGCTCGAAGTGACTATCTGAGCATGCTACCAGACACTACTGTTTGGGACAACGTTGCAGGCACAGACTCTACCTGGGGCAATTTTTACCTGAGATTTCCTAAAAACAGGTATAAGCCAATTGTTGGTGTCACTAAAGAACAAGCAGAAAAGTATTGCAAGTGGCGGAGTTTCTCTGTTAATGGTGTTTACAATAAAAAGCACAGCAAAAAGCTTCAACGGGAAGGTATTGACTCGGTAATTTATCAGTTTAGACTACCCACCGTATCGGAGTGGAAAATGGCAGCATTTGGTGAAAACAAAACCTATTATACATTGGCTAATCTGCCATTGAGCAAACCAAAATTGAGCCTTGAAGGAGCGGACAATGAAGGAGTTCATGCGGTATTGAGTGATACTGTTAACTACAACAAATTTAAAATAGATGTAGCAACCTATGTTGAACAATTAAGGCCTGATTTTCAACTGCTTCCAGACTCGATACCCTACTTTGTTACTTTGACGGACCTGATGCCACGCAAAAACTACGAAGGTACGCCCAATGCTTTAGGTGTCTTTCATACCATAGGTAATGTAGCCGAAATGGTTGCCAATGAAAACGTGGTAATGGGTGGAAGTTGGCTGCATACTTTTGAAAAAGTAAATCAGGCCGAAGGTGATTACTGGGATGGTAAAAAGGCTCAATCCTGGATTGGTTTTAGGTGTGTTTGCGAAGTAACTATCATTGGCAATGACAATACTCAATAATTGATCCTCGATTTATTCCGTTTAACTATTTAACAATTTATTTATCATGATCGGGCAACGGTTGGTTTATTATTGCGTCTTGTTAAAGAACGTCAACTAAATACTTGAAAAACAATATTTACCAACTCCAATGAAACGAATTTTATTATTGGGAGTATTCATACCAATATTCCTTGTTTTTAGTAAACCACTGAAAGCACAAGACAAACAAACCATCAACGGATATATTAAAGATGCTGAAAATGGCGAAGAGCTTATTGGCGTTACAGTATATGTTAAGGAGCTATCCAGCGGTACTGTTACCAATGTGTATGGCTTTTATGCATTGAGTTTACCCGTAGGTAGTTATAACATTTCATTTAGTTCGATAGGCTACCAAACCCATACACAACAAGTCGATTTAACCGAAGATGTTGAACTCAATGTCGAATTAAATCCGTCTGTGACTCAGATGGACGAAGTGATTGTAACGGGAGAGGCCGAAGATGCCAATGTATCTGACATTAAAATGAGTCAGAATGAGCTGAACATCCAACAGGTGAAAAAGCTACCTGCACTATTTGGCGAACCTGATATTATAAAAACTATACAGATGCTGCCCGGTGTGATCTCGGCAGGTGAGGGCACATCCAGTTTCTTTGTAAGAGGTGGTAGTGCAGATCAAAACCTGATACTCATCGATGAGGCACCAGTCTATGATCCATCGCATCTTTTTGGTTTGTTTTCTGTCTTCAACTCTGATGTGATCAAGGAGAGTAAACTCTATAAAGGCGGCATTCCTCCAAATTTTGGTGGTCGTTTGTCTTCTATTCTTGATGTACGTACCAAAGACGGCAACAATAAAAAGCTCAGCGGATCGGCTGGTGTGGGTTTATTGGCGAGCAAGCTCATGGTGGAAGGCCCGATCAGAAAGGACAAAAGTTCATTTATCGTATCGGGTCGAAGGTCTTATGTAGACTTATTTCTTAAAGCTGCAGGAGAGAAAAATTCGGTGCACTTTTATGATGTAAATGCCAAAGCCAGCTGGAAGCATAACAACAACAACCGATTCTTTGCTGCGGTCTATTTAGGCAGGGATGTCTTCGAGTTTGAAGACGTATTTGGTTTTGATTGGGGCAATGCTACTGCCACTTTTAGATGGAATCACCTGTTCAACGACCGCCTGTTTTCTAACACCTCTGTAATCGCCAGTAATTTCGATTATGAAATGAAGCTGGAAGACAACGTGCAGGGTTTTAGCTGGGTGAGCAACTTGCAGGAGTTTAGCATCAAGGAGGATTTGAATTACTTCGTAAGCCCATCGAGTGTGATTGACTTCGGCTACCATGTGACTTACCGCAGGTTTGCACCGGGTAAATTGTCACCCACCTCAGACAACTCTATTTTCGAAGAGCTCAAGATTCAAAATCAGTATGCACTAGACCATGCGTTTTATGCCAACCATGAGTATAAAGCGACTGAGCGGCTGTCATTAAGCTACGGTGCACGACTGTCGATTTTTCAAAGCTTAGGTAAACAGGACGTTTATTTATATACCGACCCACAGGATAATGTAGATGTCGAGCGTACAGATACGCTGTCGTTTGATGCGTTTGAAAACATTAAGACGTATGTAAATGTGGAGCCAAGGCTTTCATTGAGATACATGCTCAATGCTTCATCTTCGGTAAAGGCTTCATATAACCGTATGGTACAAAATACGCACCTCATTTCCACGGGAACGGTTCCTATTCCATTCAACACCTGGAACCCAAGTGATTATTATCTCGAACCACAAATAGCAGATCAATGGGCATTAGGTTATTTCAAAAACGTAAAAGACAACACCTATGAAGTGTCAGTAGAGGCTTACTACAAAGACATAGATAATGTGACAGATTTTGCGGACAACGCCCAGGTGTTTTTTAATAGGGATTTGTCTACCGAGTACCGACAGGGTGATTCCTGGTCATACGGGTTGGAACTAATGGCCCAGAAAAAAGCAGGTGATTTTTCTGGATTTGTAAGCTATACCTGGTCAAAGACCCAACGTAAGATCCCAGATGTAAACCAGGACAGAGCCTTTTTTGCCAACTACGACAGGCGCAATGCTTTCAATATGGTGGCCACTTATGAGTTGAACGACCGCTGGACTTTTGGTGCCAACTTTACCTATACCACCGGGAGGCCCATTACGATTCCATCGGCCAGGTACAGCTATGAAGGCTATCAGGTAGACCTGATTACAGAGAGAAATGGCTACAGGTTGCCGGACTATCATCGTATGGACGTATCGGCCACCTTAACACCGCGCAAAAATGCGAATCGTAAAATAAAAAGCAGTTGGATATTCTCGATCTATAATGTTTACAACAGAAGCAATGCATTTTCAATCTACACACGTGTGAAACAAGATGAAGATGGGAATGTGATTGGCAACGGCACAGAGAAAGAGGCCCGGATGATTTACCTTTTTCCAATACTTCCTTCTGTTACCTATTCAATAAAATTTTAGACAATGAAAAATATAAAAATATACTTCCTTTTGTTGCTCACAACGCTGGTGGCGTGTGAAGAAACGATTGATTTGGATCCAGAACAAGTGGAGTCGGTTGTTGTGATTGAAGGCCTTATCACAAATCAGGAAAAATATCATTACATACGTGTTACAGAAACAGTTGATTTCTATTCAACGGGCAAACCGACACCCATAACAACAGCGTCTGTAGTAGTTACTGACGACAGTGGCAATACCTATCCGTTTGAGCACAACCAAAGTGGACAGGATGAGTTTGACGGCTATTATTTTCCGGCAAATCCATTTGCTGGTGTAATAGGCAGAAGCTATGCGATGGATGTAGCTCATAATGGAGAAACCTATGCGGCTACTGATCACTTGTTTGCTGTAACAGCCATTGATTCGTTGGAAGTGATCGTCAATGAAGATGAATTTGAGGACCCTGATGATCCTAATTATTTTTATGAAGTGCTTTTCTATGCTAAAGAACCGCAGGAAACGGAAGACTATTATTTGTTTAAATTCTATAGAAACGACTCGCTGATACTGGACGATGAAACTGATATTTACTTTTCGGATGATGAAGTGTTGGCTGAGCAGATCAATGGTATACCAACCGCTGGTTTTTATACCAAAGGAGATACGGCAGTGGTAGAAATGTACAGCATCAGCAAAGAGGCGTTTATATACTACAACGATTTGATCAATTTACTGAAAAGTGATGGAGGCATGTTTGGCTCACCTCCGGTAAATCCGAGAAACAATATTTCCAATGGAGCGATGGGATACTTTCAAACAAGTGCAATGGTGCGAGACACCGCGTATATCGAATAATTTTTTTGAGTTTTAACTGAACAATTAGTTTACTTGTGCGTCTTGCTTTTGTGTAAGACAATTTTGGCTATGAATTATAAAATTTTACTGAGTCTTGTACTCTTGTCTTTTCTCAATACATCGGCTTTCTGTCAGGAAAAATATACCCTCAATGGGTATATGAAAGATGCCAACAATGGTGAAGCACTAATAGGCGCAACACTTCTTGTGCGTGAGCTTAATTCCGGGACGGCAACCAACATTTATGGATTTTATTCCATCACACTTCCCGAGGGAGAGTATACTGTAGAATACCGATACATTGGCTATGAAACACAGGTAAAAACAATTAGTCTCAACAGCAATCAAAAGCTTGATGTTGAGTTGAGTTCTGAAAGTCAGCAATTGGAAGAGGTGGTGATCAGTGCTGAAGCTGAAGATGCCAACATTTCTGATATACAGATGAGTGCCGAAAAGCTCGATATGAAAACCATCGAGAAAATCCCGGCCTTTTTAGGAGAAGTGGATGTCATCAAGAGCATTCAGCTTTTACCTGGTGTCAGTTCTGTGGGAGAGGGCTCATCAGGCTTCAATGTAAGAGGAGGAGGCGTAGGTCAAAACCTTGTGTTATTAGATGATGCCCCAGTGTATAATTCATCCCATTTATTCGGCTTCTTTTCGGTGTTCAATCCGGATGCGGTGAAGGATGTCAACCTGATAAAAGGTGCTATCCCAGCTAATTATGGTGGTCGCATCTCCTCTATACTCGATGTGAGAATGAAGGAGGGGAATATGAAAAAGAAAGAAATTTCTGGTGGAATAGGTACTGTATTTACCAGATTAGCCGTGCAGGGGCCGATAAAAAAAGACAAAGCTTCATTTATTGTCGCAGGACGGAGGTCATATATCGACATTTTGGCCAAACCGTTTATAGAAAACGATGCCACGTTGTATTTCTACGATCTTACGACCAAGGTGAATTATAAACTCAATGAGAATAACCGCTTTTTTCTATCTGGTTACTTTGGCAGGGATGTATTCAAATTTGATGAGCAACAAGGCTTTGACTGGGGAAATGTAACCGGTACGCTCAGATGGAATCATTTGTTTAATGATCGCCTGTTTTCAAACTTTGCCTTTATTGTAAGTAGTTTTGATTATGGCTTTAGTTTTGGTGAAAATGACCGTGATAAGTTCGATTGGTCTTCACGGATACTCACTTACACGTTCAAACCCTACTTTAACTACTTCTTAAATACGAATAACGAACTGCTTATTGGTGGGGAGGCCACCTACTACGATTTTAAGCCTGCCGAGGCGATTGGTGTTTCAGATGGTGTAACCCAGGATATCAGTCTCAATGAAAAGTTTGGATTAGAAAGTGCGGTTTACATAGATAACACACAAAAACTAAATGATCGACTGACTGTCAGGTATGGCTTACGTTTTTCAGCTTTTCAACATTTTGGCCCGGGTAATAAATATGAGTTTGAGTTAGTTGAGCCCGGCCGTAGAAAAGAGCTGGTGAGTGCAGAGGCGGTAGGAAGTGGCGAGGAGATCGCTTCATACACTAATCTTGAGCCTCGGGCATCTATGAGGTATCAATTTAACAGAAGCTCGATTAAAGCGAGTTACACACGTACTACGCAATATATTCACCTGGTTTCTAACACAGCGGCTTCTACACCCATCGACCTTTGGACACCCTCAACCAATAATATAAAGCCTCAGATTGGTGATCAATACACGTTAGGCTACTTCAAGAATTTCGGTAAAGGCAATGACTATGAAGCGAGCGTAGAAGGCTACTACCGAGACACCAAAAATCAGGTCGATTATGTAAAAGGAGCTGATATTTTTATCAATGAGTATTTAGAAGGTGATTTGCTCAATGGCATAGGTCGTGCCTATGGATTAGAGTTTAGCCTGAAGAAAAATGTAGGTAAAATCAACGGTTGGGTGAGTTATACCATTGGTAAGTCTGAATTGAAAACGGAAGGTATCAATAAGGGCGATTGGTATAGTGCCAGGTTTGACCAGACACATAACCTGAAGGTTTTCGGAGATGTGAAGCTGAGTCAGCGTACTACTTTCTCGGCTAACTTTACCTACCTCACCGGAGCGCCCATTACGGCTCCAACTTCGAGGTTTGAGGTTCAGGGCATGGTAATACCATATAATTATTACGATAGTAGAAATAACTTTAGAATACCAGCTTCACACCGACTGGATTTAGCCTTAAAATGGGATCCGACAAAACCTTCAAAACGTGACAAGAAAAAGAATGATGACTATATAGTATTCTCAATTTATAACGTTTACGGCAATAAAAACCCGTTTTCATTATTCTTTGCTCAACAAGATGGACGAGCCACAGCTGGTGATGCTATTGATACTTTTGCCTATCAATTTGCAATTATCGGGGCTCCGGTACCGGCCATTTCTTACAATTTTAAATTCTAATGAAGATGCGACATTTAATATTACTAGTAGTTGCAGTCCTGGTTTTACAAGCCTGTGAAGACCAGGTTGATGTGCAGTTGGAAGATGCACCTGAAGCATTGGTAGTGGATGCCTGGGTAAATAATAAAGATGAGGTACAGGTAATTAATATTACTAAAACACAGCCTTACTTTGATGGTAGCGAACCTGCTGGAGTGAGCGGAGCAAGTGTGACAATCACTGACGAAAATGGAGTTGATTATGATTTTAATGAAACTTCACCCGGGGTATACGAGTGGGACCCAGCGGGCAATCCATTACCTTCTGACCTACTCGACTATACCTTGACGATAAATGCAGAAGGCCAAAACTATCAGGCAACTTCAAGTATGAATCGTGTTCCGGCCATAGATTCATTGGTTTTTACATTTAAAGAAGAACGCAATCCCTTTCAACCGGAGGGCTATTATGGTGAGTTTGTGGCACAAGACCCTGTGGGAGCGGGAGACAGCTATTGGATAAAGTCCTATAAAAATGGTCAGTATCTTAACAGACCATTCGAACTCAATATTGCTTATGATGCAGGATTCAACGCAGGAGGGAATATTGATGGAGTGGTTTTTATCCAACCGATACAGGATGCTGTGAATCCTTTGAATGATGAATTGGATGCTGTAGTACCATACGAGCCAGGTGATTCTTTATATGTAGAAATTCATTCCATCAGTAATGAGGCCTTTTTCTTTTTGCAGGAAGTGCAGATACAAACCCAAAGAGATGGGGGATTTGACGAAATCTTTGCGGAGCCATTGGAGAATGTAGCCACAAACATTGTTAATGTAAGCGATACTCCAACTACAGAAGTGGTTGGGTTTTTTAGTATCTCGGCAGTTTCATCTGCAGGAAAAAGACTGGAAGAATAATCAAACCTTATTGATCGATTCCATCAGTTGATGTAACTGGCCACGGCCGATGGGTAGACGCTCATCATTTACATAGATAGACTCAGAATTGATGGCAGTTACATGCGATAGGTTGATGATGTAGGACTTGTGCGAACGGTAGAATAGCTTCTCTGGAATTTTACTTTCTATATCCTTTAAAGTAGAACGCAGTACGAAACTTTTACCATTGGCTATGATGGTGGAGTAATTGCCCTCAGCTTTTATGTATTGGATGTCAGCCATGGGGATTTTGATAGATAAATTCTTTTCTCTGACGAATAAGCAATCATTAAGCACAAAATCCTTCAATGCTTCGCTTTGTTCTTTAGCAAAGTTGCTCAAGGCTACTTCGATGGCAACCAATACATCGTTGTCTTCAAATGGCTTTACGAGGTATCCGTAAGGATTTTCTTCTACGGCACGCTTAATGGTCGATGGGTCTGAGTGTGAAGAGATAAATACAAATGGGATTCTGTAGTCTCCACGTATCTTATGGGCCAGGTCGATGCCGTCTTTTTCGCCTTTAATTTTTATATCAAGTAATACAATGTCGGGGTGGTGCTTATCAAGTGCGTAACTAGCTGCCTGAAAGCTCTTGCATATTGCACACACTTCAAAATCGTTGGAAGTCAAGATGTCCGAGATGTCCTCGGCAATTATGAGCTCATCTTCTACCAATAGTACCTTTATCTTGTCCATAGTCATTGCTAATTGGTACCAGCCAGGCTTTTTGTTTTAAAAGTGAGTGTAAAGTGAGCGCCATTTTCATTCTTCACATCGAGTATGCCGTCAAGTTGCTCTGTGAGTGAATTTACTAATCTCAACCCCATATTTTTTACTTTCATATAGTTTTCCGGCAGTCCGGCACCGCTATCAGCCACTTTTAGCGTAAATGTTTCCTGATCCTGGCTTAAGCTGATATTGAGCTCACCGTCTTTAGTATGATTGAAGGCATATTTCAATGAATTGGAAACCAGTTCGTTTAAGATCAGGCCCAACGGAATGGCTGTATCGATGTCTAATTTCAGGTCGCTGGTTTCAATAGATTTTTTCACTTCTGCGGCTGGTTTGTATGTGCTAAACAGGTAGGAGCTCAGTTCTTCAATATACTCTTTCATATTAATTACAGACATTTGATCATTGCTGTAAAGCTTTTCATGAATCAGTGACATAGATTTAATCCTGCTACGACCTTCAGCTACGGCCTTTTTGGCAATGGGGTCATCTAACTTTCGTGATTGAATATTGAGAATACTGGAAATAATCTGCAGGTTGTTTTTTACCCGATGGTGTATTTCTTTCAGCAATACTTCTTTCTCATGATCACGGGCGGCTATTTGTTGATTTTTAAGTGCAAGTAACTTATTAGACTTCCTAAGTTTGATAAAGCCTGTGATAAAAATCATGACCAGCAATCCTGTCGCAATCACGCCTAGGGTAAGTTGATTATTCTTTGATTTTGATAATGCCAAACTAGCTTCTTGCGCCTCCAGGTTGGCTTTCTGTAGTGCAATGGTCTTCTCATTTTGCTCTGCCTCATAGAGTGCCAGCATGGCTTCTTGTTGCTCCACCTTCTTTGCGTTGTAAATACTATCTCGCACAGTAGTTTGAAACTCCTTATACGGCCAGGCGGCCTTATACTGACCGAGTTGGGCATAGGACTGGGCTATTACATCAGCCGCCTTGGACTGTCTTTCACGACTTTTGATCGAATCGGCCAGCTGATAGGCTTTTAAAGCATTTTCTAGTGCCAAATCATAGCGATGCATATCAAAATATATGTCAGAAATCAGGTCCATTGACATTAAAATGGATTCCTGATTTCTTCCTATTTCAAGCTTTTGTGTAAGTACTTTCTGACTTAAGTTTAATGCCTTATCATAGGCTTTGATTCTTCGATATAAATCCGCTTTGTTGTGAAGTATCGAAAGGCTATTTCTACCCAGGCTATCGTTGTAAGCTATAGCGAGGTCAAACTGTTCAAGTGCCTTATCAAACTGCTGCTCTTTGATATATACCAACCCGTACATATTATGCATGCTGGCCAGGTTGCTGAGTTTTAACTCCGACTTCATTTCATCTAACTGGGCCAGGTATTTTTTAGTCATGGGCTCATTCTGCTGATCGAGATACACCCATGAAATATTGATGAGATTAAGTGCGATTCTTCGTGTGTCATTTTGCCCTCTATTGAGCTTTAGGGCATTAAGAAAATAGGAGATAGCGGTATCAAAATTTCCTACGGTGCGCATGACATCACCAATGTTATTATACGCACTTGCCATTCCTGATGTACTGTTGAGCAACTCTTGTGTGTTAAGAGCTTCCTTATAATATCTCACAGCTTCAGGGTAATTCCCTTTACTTTTCATTACGGTGCCAAGTGCGTTTAAGCTATTTGCCAAACCCGTTTGATCATCAATTTCAAGAGCACTTTTACGTGCTTCCAGGAAATAATAGGAGGCACTGTCGAGGTGGTTGTAATCAAAATGAGAGTAACCGACATTAATAAGTGCTCTTATGATACCTTCTTTATAGTCGATGTTCCGTGCTTCGTTTAAACCTTTGAAAGCATAATGCTTGGCTTTTTGAATAGAATGAAAGGCGTAATTAAAACCCAGGTCATTTAAAACATCAACATGTTCTTTTCCGGAAAGTGTCGGGAGTTGTTGCTCCAGGCTATCTAACCTTGACTGGGCAAAGATAGTATCAGGGCAAGTAGAACAGCAAAAAAGGAGAATCAGTAAAAACTGAAAGGATTGTTTCATTTATATATTTTCTTTAAAATATGAATTTATCTTTTTTAAAGAAAATTAAAATACATATTTCAACAGTTGCTTTACAATTTTCCGCAGTTCGTCCCATAAATGTTTAAAATCAATGATTACCACGGTATTATGGTCTCAGGATAACCAAAATACTACTCATGAATAATTTAAAGACAAAACAAAATCGAATTAGCACTCTAGAAAATGTATTACGAGTAACCGTGATAGGTCTATTGACTACAGTGCTACTAAGTTGCGAAGGTCCAGATGGACCAGAAGGCCCAATTGGTCCAGCAGGTCCTCAGGGTACTGCTGGTGTTGACGGACAGGATGGTACAAATGGCACAAATGGAACCAACGGTTCAAATGGCTCTGATGGACAAGATGGTGCCGATGGCAATAGTTATGAAGATTATTTCAATGACTTTGAGGAAGGATCAGCAGCAGGTATGAATTTTTATGGAGACGCCACCTGGTTTATTGCCAATAAGGATATTACAGGAGGTGTTACTGATAAAGATGTCAATACAGCACTCGTAAATGGAGATATAGGTGATAGTCAACTGATTGGCCTTTCATTACAATTGAATTCAGAAATTGATCAAGTGGTTGAATTTGACGCATGGATATCTAGTGAATCATGTTGTGATTATTTGATATGGTATGTGAATAATGTAGAAGAAAATGGCATTGCAGGAGAGGGTGGGCCTTTTCATTTTACATTCTATGTGCCGGCTGGCACGGATAGTATAAGCTTTATTTATGATAAGGATGGCAGTGTTTCTACAGGCACAGATAACACTCATTTAGATAACCTTAGAATTACTAATTATTCTACTACTGGCAGGAAAGACTTTAGCATGCCTGATCTCCCAACCAGCGTGAGGTTGTTAAAAGAAAGAGAAAACAAGAACTAATGTTAAGTATGAGCTAAGGAGAACTGCAATTTTTTGAAAAAGCCCATAAACTTGGGCTTTTTTGCTTTCACTCATTTTTGGTATCTTTTCATCATAAATAACATGATTAAAAATGACTCACAGAAACCTACTATCATTTTTGTTAGCAGCTTTTTTACTAATTAGCTGTTCATCTGAAGAAAAGCAAGCTGAGGAAAATACTGTCAAGGGCGACAGTGCTCAATTTGATAAACTTTTATCAAAGTATACAACCGTTAAGTTGACGGCAGATTTGAGCCAACTTTCTGAGAAACAAAAGCAAACGATACCATTGCTTATCGAAGTGGGCGAGATCATGGATGAGCTCTTTTGGTATGAAGCTTATGGTCATAAAGATGTATTGCTTGACACCCTTAAATCTGAGTCTGCCAAACGATTTGTCAGAATCAACTATGGCCCCTGGGATAGACTTGATGGTAATGAGCCATTTATAAATGGTGTGGGTGAGAAGCCTGCGGGCGCCAATTTCTACCCTGAAGATATGACCAAAGAGGAGTTTGAAAACGCTGAATTATCTGATAAAAAGTCACTTTATACCTTATTGCGTAGAAACCCAGCAGGAGAACTTGAGACTATACCTTACCATAAACAATTCTACAATGAAGTGCAGCGCGCTTCATCTTTGCTGAAAGAAGCTGCTGAGTTGGCCGAAAATGAAGAGCTAAAAAATTACCTCAACTTAAGGGCTGAAGCTTTACTTACTGATGAGTATTATGAAAGTGATATTGCCTGGATGGATATGAAGACCAACCAGATAGATATTATCACTGGACCAATTGAGACTTACGAAGATCAATTGTTTGGTTATAAAGCAGCTCACGAAACATATGTTTTGATAAAAGATATGGAATGGAGTGAGCGACTTTCAAAGTATGCGGCTTTGTTGCCCGAGCTTCAAAAAGGGCTACCTGTAGCAGAAGAATACAAAAAAGAACAACCCGGTACAGACAGTCAATTGGCGGCATTTGATGTAGTCTATTATGCAGGTGATTGTAATGCGGGCAGCAAAACAATAGCTGTTAACTTGCCAAATGATGAAAAAGTACAACTTGAAAAAGGTACAAGAAGGTCACAGCTCAAAAATGCGATGAGGGCCAAATTTGATAAGATATTAGTGCCTATTGCTGACATGCTCATAGATTCGTCTCAAAGAAAATACATCACATTTGATGCCTTCTTCGCCAACACGATGTTCCATGAAGTTGCCCATGGTTTGGGGATTAAAAACACAATTGATGGAAACAGTACAGTTAGAGAAGCATTGAAGGAAAATGCCTCAGCTTTGGAGGAAGGTAAGGCAGATATACTAGGTTTGTACATGATCACTAAATTGCACGAACAAGGCGAAGTAGAAGGTGAGTTGATGGAATATTACACCACATTTATGGCGAGTATTTTCAGGTCAGTTCGTTTCGGGGCCTCGAGTGCGCATGGCAAAGCCAATATGATCAGATTTAATTACTTCAATGAAATGGGAGCTTTTGAAAAAGATGCCACGACAGGAACCTACAAGGTTAACTTTGAAAAAATGCAGGAGGCCATGAACTCACTGTCTGATAAAATATTGACCTTACAGGGCGATGGTGACTATGATGGAGTATCTCAACTAGTGGCTGAAAAGGGTTTGATCAAGCCTGAATTGCAGACAGATTTAGATAAGTTAGCTGAAGCAGGCATCCCTGTAGATATAGTTTTTGAGCAAGGCGTTGAGGTGTTGGGGTTATAGATAAGTAATAATGTTCAAATATGTTTTATTATTTTTTCTAATTCCTATTGGAGTAAAAGCTCAGCTGATAACCACTGCTAAGCAGCTATCATCTCAATTCGAATATTTCAAAGAAAACAATCCGTGTGAAAAATTATATCTCATGCCCAATAGGGATATTTTCCACCCAGGAGAAAATTTATGGTTTACCGGATTTCTTGTGGATTGTGAAAAATTAAAATTCAGCGAAATAAGTCAATCGATAAACGTTTATCTCATTGATCCGAAAAGTAATGTAGTAGCTAAAAGTAAAATACTGAACCAAAACGGAAAATTTAATGGTGATTTAATTATTCCAGATACTTTGAAGCCAGGACAATATGAACTTATTGGGTTTAGCACGTTACAAAAACAAACAGTTTCGCAAGATAATTACTTCAGGAGGTATGTAGATATCATTGATCGGAAAGGGAGTAATTTAAAATTTGAAATCCATGCAGATGTAAAAACTATTGTAAGTGTCAAGGCAGTCAATGGAGGGTATATAAATGGTCTCAGCTTTGACTGTGAATATTACGATGCTGATGGTTATACCATGACGGAAACTTATGTCACAGGTCAAAACGGGGAGGTTCCAATAGATATTGCCAAAAATGTTACCCAAATAATTCTTAGGTCAAATTATCGAGGAGTAGAAAACACTCACTATCATCAAGTGAGAAAGGATCAAAAATTTGATGTCCAGGTGATTCCAAAATCAAGGGAGGTTGTAAAAGGCCTTCCGTCAACAATATATATTAAAGTTGTTGATGAAGACGGTAATCCTCAAAAGTCTCATGTAAAATTATTTAAAGGAGATGAGGTTATTGATGAGTTAGAGACCAATAACCAGGGGATAGGTAAAGTTGACTTTTTCAAGTATCCAGACGAGGTTTTAGCGTTGACATTAAACGATAATAGTGATCAATTTTATTCGCTTCTTATGGCTCAGGAAAGAGGTACTTTATTTGATTTTCATAAGCAGGGGAGTTCAATAGTACTGAATTTGTATTCAAATATTGATTCGATTCAAAATGTGTATTTAATGGGCCATGTAAGAGGGAAATTGCAACATGCTTCGCTTATAAATTTCAAAAATAGTTTTACAGAAGTTATTGATATTTCGACATTTGATCCAGGAATTTTAGAACTGGTTTTAATGGATGAAAACAAGACTATTCTTAGTAATGCTAATATTTATATACCCCCAAGCAACAAATCACGATTAGGTCTTGACCTGAAAAAGGATTCATTAACTAACAAGCTATCATTTACAGCTGACAGCTTGATTGGATGGTTTGGTATTAGGGTTAATGACTCTGATTATGTCTACAATAATAGAGTGATTGATATACAGACGTACTTTTTAATTATGTCTGAGATGAGTAAAAGTAAGTTAGTAAACAGGGAAGAATTAGATGACTATATAAATACTGTTACTCCTGAAAGGTTTGAATGGTTTTTAAATGGAGAAACTCCAAAAGTGATTCAGACAGACAAAATTCTTGGGCAGGATAAAATTAGAGGTAAGGCATTCTACGAAAATGAAACACCTTTATTGGAAAAAGAAATTATATTATATAGTCAGGGTGAAAAACTAAAATCATGGTTTACCAAAACAAATCCACAAGGTGAGTTCTCATTTGAAGGCGTAGAAGCAGGTGATGAAGATAATCTGATTTTAAGTGCCTTAAATATAAAAAGGAATAGAGTAGTAAAATTTGAAATTCTTGAAGATGACATCAGGCTGAAATACAGATTCAATCATACCAGTCCAGACTTAAGCCTGTCAAGAGCAAATACAACTGATACAATTGATTTTACTGATGCGGTTGTTCTCGAAAATGTTACTAAAAAAGGTGATAAATACATAGAAGAGGTAGAAGAGAGAAGAGAAAAGTTAGACAGGATAAAAACGGTTAAAGCAGAGGATATTCAGTTTTCGGGTGGAGGTGGCAGATGGGGTATTTTATCTGTTTTGCAACAAGTAACATCGATATATTCATGGAATAGATCCACCGGACAAGTTTTATTAAGAGCACCACAGACATTTTCTGCTGGAAGCGGTGTAATTTTTTACTTGGACAATACCAGAATGGGTGATAATATGTTCAATTTAAACTTCCTGTCATTGGATCAAATTGATGAGATTAAGATTTATCGCCCCGGACCAGATGCAGTACAATTTCCTTTTGCACCTGATGGTGTAATACAAATCATTACCAAAAAGGGTTTTAATCCTTCTAACGAAATAAAAGGCAAACACTTGACCTTAATTAACTCTGTTTACAGCAAGGAAAGAGCATATGATATTGTAGAAAATGATCCAACAAGACATAACAACAATAAGCCAACAATTTATTGGCAAGTAGAGGAGTCTCTGAAGGAATCACACCGTTATCAGCATTTAGGGAAGAGCCATCATGTAGAAATATTTGGTCTAACTGATGAGAGCCAATTGATTTACTTTCAGACAACCGCAAATGAGTGATTTAATACAATATTTGAAAATCACCTGTTGGTTTCATAGGCTCAGGCAAGTCTGTTTCCTCAATCATTTGTCGGATATCAATCTCAATACCCCTTGCCATGGAAGTAATAGGCACATCATTATATAGGCCTTCAAATGGGTTTTCGCTGTATTCTCCGATCATCTCCATCATCCAAAATACCCATGAACTAAGTACTGAAAATGGAACGGCAAGCCAAACTAGATAACTTGGTGTCAAAGAAGTGAATATGCTCAACATGCCAAGTGGAAGCAGTAAGATAAAAATACAGACAAAGTAAAAATTTGCCGAGGCATACTGTCGGGGGAATGGAAAGTTTTTAATTCTTTCTGACTTACCCTGTAAAGCATACAGTTCTGTAATAAGACCCTGTAATTCCATATGTCGGAAATCGTCAATAAGACCTTTTGATTTTAATTTTTTGAGTTCGGCTGATTGAACACTCAACAAATGAGAGGCCTTGTTGCCTTTGTTCATTACATATGTGTAATCCTGTTCTGAGATATAGGGTTTAATTTCATTAAAGTCACTATCTTCTTTCAGACCTAGATGCTCCCTGAAGCGTTGATCTTTAGCAGCATTGTGTTCCCAGGGTTGTAGCTTTCTGAGTTGCAAGGCCAAAGCCCTTAACCAGGCTACATGCCGGTGAACAATTGTTTTATGCTCCGAATGAAGTGCTTCATCAGATAATTTCTCACCAGCAAACTCATTGGTAATAAAGTCACGTGCCATTACTGTGAGCGATCGTGAGGTGTTCACTATGCCACCCCAAATTTTACGAGCCTCCCAGAGGCGTTCGTATGATGAATTGTTTTTAAATCCCAAGTAAAAGGCAACGGCAATACCTACCAATGAGATCGGTTGCCATGGAATGATCAACCACTCAAGGCCTAAGAAATAGTATAGTCCAACTGGAATAGAATCAATTACAATAAATATAAAAATGTATTTCTTGGTCCAGTTGAGTACTTGAGGAAGCGTGTATCTTTTGCCGGCTTGCATATAGAATCGGGTTGGTGGTTATTTAAATATAATATCTTTTGTTGCTTTTTGCCCGACCTGCCTATAAAAACACACATAATAATAAAATAAAAAGGGTCACAAGCAATTGTGACCCTTTGAATATTAGTTGATTACGGGTTAGTTAGATTCTATCTTTTTATCAATAGGATTACCATCACTATCCACCTTCACAACAGGTGCAATGTTGAGTTTTTCAACACCTTCCAACTGCGTTTTAGCATCACCAACAACGATATACGTCATTTCATTTGGATTCATATACTTATCCATGATGGCCTTCATATCTTCAACCGTATAGGCTTTTAACTCTTCCTGATTTTGTCTTACGAAGTCTTCAGGTAGGTTATAAGTAGAAATTTGCTGAAGGATATTCAGTTTTTGATTTAATGTCTCATAATCACGCGCCTCTTTTCTAATCATTGCTGTTCTGGCTTTTTCCAGTTCTGCTTCATCATAATTAGCTTTGTACTTTTCTAATACATCCTTAAAGGTTTGCACAGATTCAGGTGTAACATTAGTTTTTACACTTGAGTACATCGTGAAAGGAGACTTTTCATTACTACTACTTAAGAAAGAGTAGGCTCCATAGGTATATCCCTTTTCTTCGCGTAACACCTGAAATAATTTAGCCCCAGAGTTTCCACCCAGACCATAATTAGCTACGGTAAGTGGGAAATAGTCTGGGTCATTTCTTGGTACGGCCATTCTTTGAATACGAACCACAGATTGCTTTGCATTCTCAAAATTAGCAAAGTAGACTTCAGCATTCTCTGGCACATCATTTACCTCGTATTCAGGGAAATTAACATCCTTTTTAGACCATTTTTCTTCCATACCACTCAAAGCACTCTTTACATCCTTTTCATTTACACTACCAGCTACATGGAAAGTAGCAATATTAGGAGCGTAGTTAGCTGCATAATAGTTTTTCAAGTCATCAATAGTAATTTTATTAACAGACTCTTCTGTACCACTAATAGGTTTAGAGAAAATATGGTTTGGCCCATACATCATTTGATCAGATACGTTTGACGCAATAATGTTAGGGTTAGCATTACGCTGTTTGATGGTGTTAATCTGGTTCTTTTTGATTCTGTCAAACTCAGCTTCATCCCAACGCGGCTCAAGAAGCATTTCTTCTACTAGGGCCACAGTTTGGTCAAAATATCTAGCCAGACAGTTGGCACTTACCGTAATGTATTCGCTAGAAGTGTACATGTTAATGCTTGCTCCAATCTGACCAATAGCGTCTTCTAATTCTTCCGGAGTTTTGTTAGCTGTCCCTTCCTGCATGATGTCAGTCATCAGGTTGGCCACACCAGGTAATTCAGGGTTGTCTAACAACTGGCCACCTTTTATTCTAATACTGAAGTTAACAAGAGGTAATTCATCAGACTGAATACCATATACTTTAAGGCCGTTTGAAAGTGTAGCTTCATAAATTGTTGGAGCAGTTACCAAAGGTGTTTCACCCAAGGCAGGTTCCACTGACCTATCAATATCAGAAGGTGTTTTCTCAACTTCGGCAATTGTTTCTTCTTCTGTAGCTTGCTCTTCGTTTGGTACTACTTCTTCAATTTTTACTGTTGCTTTTTCAGATCCCTCTACAATTAGGTCTAGTTGCTCCTTAGGTACAAAGCTCGTCATAATGAAAGGCTTACCTTTAATGTATTTTTGGTAAACATTCATTACATCCTCCTTTGTTACAGCAAGGATATTGGCAATATCTTCTGTTATATAGTCAGGTGATCCGGCAAATTCGTTGTAATTACTCAACTGAAAAGCCTTACCCAACACGGAAGAAACGCCATTGTAGAAATTGGTTTCTTGTCTGGCTTTAATTCTTTGAAGGTCCTTATCAGAAAAACCTTCTTGCTCAAACTTAGCTAAAGCAACCTCTATTGCGTTATACACAGAATCCAGATCAACACCGTCTTTGGCTCTTACGCCAATGTTAAACTCACCAGCAAGTTCACTTGAGCTGTTATAAGCAAATACACTTTGTGCATACTCAGTTTCTTCCACTAGTTTTTTGTATAGTGGTGCTCTTTTGCCTTCTGTTAAAATTTCTGCAAGTGCACTAAGTGCCCAGCTGTCTTCGTGGTATTGCTCTACAGTAGGGTAGACCATGCGTAAGTCAGGCACTTTTGCATAATCATCTTCATGATACAGTTTTTTTGTTTCTTCAAGGCTTACTGGCATAGGTTCTAAAGGCGTATCATCACCCCTTGAAGGGATTTCACCGAAGTATTTCTCAACCCATGCTTTTGTTTCTTCTTTACTGAAGTCACCTGCGATTACTAGCGTAGCGTTGTTAGGGCCATACCATTTATCGTAAAATTCTTTGACGTCATCAAGTGTAGCAGCTTCTAAATCTTCTAGCTCACCAATCACCTCCCAGTTGTACGGGTGACCTTCAGGGTAAAGCGCTTTCTTGATTACATAACTACGATGTCCGTAAGGTACGTTGTCAACTCTTTGTCTTTTCTCATTCTTAACAACAGGTTTTTCACCTTCGAGATCAGCTTTTGTTACAGCATTTATGAAAAAGCCCATGCGGTCAGACTCCATCCATAAAATGCGTTCCAGTGCGTCTTTAGGTACGACTTCATAGTAGACGGTACCATCTCCCCAGGTGCCCCCATTAAAGGTTCCACCAAGATCATTGATGTTTTTAAAGAATGCTCCGTCTTCAACGTTTTCAGATTTTTGGAAAAGCATGTGCTCAAAGAAATGAGCAAAGCCAGTTCTTCCAGGCTTTTCGCGGTTTGAACCAACATGTACCTGTATAGCCACAGCTACTATTGGATCAGAATCATCCTGATGTAGAATTACATCCAAGCCATTTGGCAGGGTGTACTTTTCGTTTTCGATAGAAAGCTTGGTATCACTTTCTTCTTTTTTCTCACCTGGTTGACAAGCCTGGAATATTACCAGAATTGCCAACAGCAGACCAAAAGATAATTTTTTCATTTGCATGTTTAGTATATTAATTTTTTGAGACGTTGAAAGTAGTAATTATTTATCAGAAAAATACAATCGTTCATTCTGGGTGGTGCTACATTTCGTTTAATGGTAATATTTGGTTATTTATGTGTTTTCGAATTTGAGTCACTTTATATAATGCTGGACAAAACCTTTCGCTTGTTCTTGCTTTTACTCTTGATCTGTAGCTCTGTTTATGGGCAAGAAGTGCTGAATAATAATGCACCCTCATTGAAATGGAAGCAAGTCAATTCACCGAATTTCAGAGTCATTTTTCCAGAAGGACTTGAGTCTGAGGCTCAACGTGTGGCAAATACACTTCAAACATTACACGAACCTGAAAAAATGGGTGATAAAGTGCCCAAGAAAATATCAATCATATTAAGAAACCAGCATGCCGTATCAAATGGCTTTGTAACACTTGGGCCAAGGCGTTCAGAGTTTTATACGATGCCTTCACAGAATAACCAGTTTTTGGGTACTAACGATTGGCTAGACTTACTTTCTGTACATGAGTATCGACACATTGCTCAATTTCAACATAGCAAAACAGGTTTCAATAAATTATTTTACTACATGTTTGGGGAAAATACTCAAGCCGGAATGGCCTTTTCGGCTGCACCATCCTGGTTTTGGGAAGGTGATGCAACAACCATAGAAACCATAAATACACCAAGTGGCAGGGGCCGAATACCTGAATTTAGCAGGGTTTTTAAAACGAACCTGATGGAAAAGAAAGCTTATAGCTACAATAAGCAGCACCTAAGATCCTTTAAAGACTTCATACCAGACCATTATCGATTGGGGTACCATTTTGTTACTCATTTGAGAAGAAGAACAGGGAAGGCAGAAATCTGGGATGATGTTTCTCATGATGCCTTTGGTCTACCTTTTATACCCTTTACATTTTCTAATGCACTTAAGAAAAACACTGATAAATACCTGGTAGAAAATTATAACCTCATGTTGGAAGAGTTAAAGCAGGAGTGGAGTGAGCAGGTTTCTGAATTACAACCTTCTGATTATGAAACAATAAACCAAAGGAAAAGTAGTGCTTTTGCGGATTATAGCTTCCCTCAGGTGTTGGCAGATGGCACTATTGTAGCCTTTAAAGATGGAATAGGAGATGTTGGTCAGCTGGTACAATTAGATGAAAAAGGTAAGGAGATAGATAAGTTTATTACTGGTTTCATGAACAATACGGCAATGCTTTCTTCAGCTGGAAATTCTGTAGTTTGGAATGAATATCATTTTGATCCAAGATGGAGAGCTGAGACTTTTTCAGTTATCAAATCCTATGATTTTGAGAGACATGAGTTAAATGTGATAACCGAGAAGTCAAGATATGCAGGGTCTGCAATTTCACCTGATGGTACAATGATAGTAACTAGTGAAACTACTATTGATAGTAAACACAGTTTGGTTGTATTGGACATGCAAGGAAGAGTAATCAAAAAGTTTAATAACCCCAAAAACCATTTTTACTCGATGCCTCGTTGGTCTGATGATGGTAAATCTATTGTAGTACTCGAACTTGAAAATACAGGAAGGTCTGTTCAGCTGTATGATTTTGAAAGCGGGAGTAAGCAGCAATTAATAGGGCCAAGTCATGAAAATATTGGTTATCCGGTTTTAAAGGATGGGCATTTATTTTACAATTCTCCATTTAATGGAATAGATAATATTTATGCATTGGATATTGCTACAGGCCTAAAGTATCAGGTGACCAATAGTAAATATGGGGCATATAATCCGAATCTTTCTCAGGATGGGTATTTGGTTTACAATGAACATACGCCAAATGGGTTTGATGTGGTAAAATCTAAGTTAGACGAAAGTAACTGGATACCTTTGGAAGATGTAGTCGATAGAAATGTGAAGTACTATGAGCCATTAATAGAGCAAGAAGGCCATGCAGATATTCTACAGCAGGTGAGCGACAACAATTATCCGGTGAAAAAATACAGTAAGCTTGGGCATATGCTCAATGTACATAGCTGGGGTCCATTTGCAACTACCGACATCAACAAGGCACAGTTTGGCATTTTTTCTAAAGATGTATTGAGTACAACCGCCATGGAACTGGGCTACACCTATGATATAAATGAAGAAACTGGGTTTTTCACGGCTGGATTAAGCTATCAGGGACTCTATCCAATCCTGGATGTCAATGCATCTTATGGTGATCGAAAGGAAGATTCGGGAGGATTGCAATACACATGGTCTGAAACTTCAGTAGAAACTGGATTAAGAATTCCGTGGGTATTTACTAACTCTAAATTTTTTAGAGAGATGGAGATCAGTAATGGAGTAGGGGTACGCAAGATTTCAGATTTTAAAAATAATATTGACCAGTCAGGGCGTCTAAGACCAACTACTAATCCTGGTCTTATAATTTCTGACACAGATACAGTTGAAGTTCCTTTGTATACGTTGGACAATGATGTGTTGAGCAATGGTGATTTGGTTTTTAACCACTTCCAGTGGTCATACTTTAGTTTAATGAAACGTAGCAAAAGGGATATCCGTAGCAAATGGGGCTTCAGTACAAATTTTGAGCAATTGAGCTCAGTTTCAGGAGATTTTGAAGGATCACTTACTGCGCTCAATGCATCTGTTTTCTTTCCTGGTTTTTTCAAACATCATTCATTTTACATGCAAACAGGGTTTCAATGGAGAAGGCAAAATGACCAAACCAACCTTTACTCTTTTAGAAACAGGATATTTAGGCCAAGAGGGTATTCGTTTTTTAATGACAAACAGGCAAGTACTTTTCGTTTCAATTATACCATGTCCTTATGGTATCCTGATATAGCATTAGGGCCAATTCTTAATGTACAGCGAGTGAAGGCTAATTTCTTTTTCGATACTGGCTTTGATCAGGTAAACATATTCTTTAAAAGACAGGACAATGATAATTTATTTTCGACTAGAACTATAGAAAACACCTATGCCTCTTGGGGTGCGGAAGTAACATTTGATTTCAATGTTATGAGATTCAGTCCTTTATTTTCAGTAGGGGCGAGGTATGTGTACAACCGTGCTACAGATTTTATTCCTGCAGGTAGTCAAATCGAGCTTATCATCGGGAGTATTAGCCTTTAAATGCGATTAAAATAAAAATCAATTATTTGAATAAAGGGAGATTAACCCCTATTTTTGATTTCCAATTTTTTAGATATATAAATCACTATGGCGGAAGTAATAAAAATGCCCAAAATGAGCGATACCATGGAAGAAGGTGTGATCGCATCATGGCTGGTTAAGGAAGGAGATAAAGTACAATCGGGAGATATTTTAGCAGAAGTTGAGACTGACAAAGCTACAATGGAGCTTGAGTCTTATGAAGATGGAACTCTTCTTTATATAGGTGTTAAAGAAAAAGACGCTGTACCAGTAGATGGAGTTATCGCGATTATTGGCGATGAGGGTGAAAACATAGATGATTTACTCAAAGAAATAAAAGATGGTGGTGGGTCAAGTGACAATGGAGAAGATAAGAAAGAAGATAGCTCTTCTGAGGAATCAGATGATTCTGAAGAGGAAATAGATACTTCCGATATTAATGCCTCGATCATCACAATGCCCAAAATGAGCGATACCATGACAGAAGGTACGATCGCTTCATGGCAGAAAAAAGAAGGTGATAAAGTAGCGTCAGGTGATATTCTGGCAGAGGTAGAGACGGATAAGGCTACAATGGAATTAGAAGCCTATGAAGATGGTATTTTACTTCATATTGGTGTGCAGGAAGGTGACTCTGTAGAGGTTGATGGAGTGCTGGCGATTGTAGGCGAGAAAGGGGCAGATTGGGAAGCCTTACTTAAATCGCACAAGACTAGTCAGAAAAAGGAAGATGGAAAGGAAGAAAAGAAAGAAGAGAAAAAGCAAAGTACATCTTCAGAGACTCCAGCGAAAAGTGAAAGCAAAGAAAGTACGTCTCAAAAGGCTACACAAGATACAACTACAGAAGGAGGCAGAATTAAAGCCTCACCATTAGCCAAGAAAATGGCTCAAGACAAGGGGTATGACCTTTCGAAAATCCCTGGCTCTGGAGATAACGGTAGAATCGTTAAAAGAGATGTTGAGGACTATACTCCAGCTAAAGAAGTAGTGGAGCAAGCTGCTGAGAAAGAAGGGACAACCTTCAACATTCCTCAAGTGGTGGGTGAGGAGAGCTACGAAGAGCAAAATGTTTCTCAGATGCGTAAAACTATTGCCAAGAGATTGGCCGAAAGCAAGTTTACCGCTCCTCATTTCTATCTTACAATGGAGATCAACATGGACAAAGCTATCGAAGCGCGTAAGTCCATGAATGAATTCTCTCCAGTTAAAATTAGTTTTAACGACATAGTGATCAAAGCAGTTGCGGCTTCACTTAGGCAACACCCGAAGGTGAACTCATCATGGTTGGGTGATAAGATTCGCTACAACAAGCATGTACATATCGGTGTAGCAGTTGCTGTAGATGAAGGATTGCTTGTACCGGTAGTACGCTTTGCTGATAGCAAGAACCTTTCTCATATATCTGCAGAGGTAAAACAATTGGCCAAAAAAGCCACTAACAAAGAGTTACAACCACACGAGTGGGAAGGCAATACATTTACCATCTCAAACTTAGGTATGTTTGGTATTGAAGAGTTTACTGCCATTATCAACCCACCAGATTCTTGCATTTTAGCTGTAGGTGGTATTAAAGAAACAGCAGTGGTAAAAGACGGACAATTGGTGCCTGGAAACGTAATGAAAGTAACATTGTCATGCGATCACCGTGTGGTTGATGGAGCTTTGGGTGCTGCATTTTTACAGACACTCAAAGGGCTATTGGAAAATCCTGTAAGGATATTAGTGTAGGAAATTTAGAACAAAAACGGACTTGATCCGGAAACAATATAAATCCCCGGAATCTCCGGGGATTGTTTTTTTAAGGAAACTTTACTTTAAGTAGAATATAATGACAAGAGTAAGATCAACAACAGTGCTTGCTGTAATACATAATGGAGAAGTTGCAATAGGTGCAGATGGGCAAGCAACCATGGGCAATTACGTGGCTAAGAGTAATGTAAAGAAGATAAGAAAACTACAAGATGGTAAAATTGTAACCGGATTTGCAGGTTCAACAGCAGATGCCTTTACACTGCTTGAACGATTTGATGAAAAACTCAATAGCTATGGAGGCAATATGAAACGTGCGGCTGTTGAGTTGGCTAAAGATTGGCGTACTGACAGGTATTTGAGAAAGCTTGAGGCCATGCTCATTACGGCTGATAAAAATGAGATACTCGTAGTGTCTGGAACAGGTGATGTGCTGGAGCCTGATAACGACATCGCTGCTGTTGGGTCAGGAGCTATGTATGCTCAATCTGCCGCCTATGCGCTCAAGAAACATGCTTCCAAACTATCAGCTGAAGAAATAGTAAAGGAGAGTCTGAACATAGCAGCTGATATTTGCATTTACACAAACCACAATTTAGTAGTAGAAAAAGTATCATAATTATGCTCACAATTTATCACAATCCGCGTTGCTCCAAAAGCAGACAAACATTAGGAATTATTGAAGAAGCCGGCCAAATGGTACAGGTTGTAGAATACCTTAAAACTGTACCTACTAAAGAAGAACTAGCCGAAATTGTTGAGAAATTAGGTATAAAACCTATCGAGTTGATAAGAAAGGGAGAGGCCGATTATAAAGAAAATTTCAAGGGAAAGACACTAACTGATGAAGAGTGGATAGAGGCAATGGTACAATATCCAAAATTAATAGAAAGGCCAATAGTAATTAAAGATAATAAAGCAGTTTTAGGCAGGCCACCTGAAAATGTTAAAGTGCTCTTTTAACTGGGCTTAGCAGCGGGGAGAGTAATTTTAAAGGTACTGCCTACCTCAAGTTGGCTTTCAATGCTTAATTTTCCATTATTTACTTCAAGGAATTCTAGCGATAATAGTAGTCCAATTCCCGAGCCTTTTTCCTGAGAAGTACCTTTGGCAGAATATCCTCCTTTCTTATTAAGTAGTCGGTTCACCTGCTCTTCTGTCATACCTACACCCGTATCAGTAATTTTCAGGACGGAAGAGTGTTTAAGGGACTTGGAGGTAATGGTAATGGTGTCTCCATCCTTACTGTATTTTATGGCATTACTCAGTATATTTCTAATTACCAGCTTGACCATTTCTTTATCACCAAATGCCCTTGTATCATCACACTTATTATTTAACCGAACGCCTTTTTTATCGACTTCATATTCAAGTAATGTGATGCACTCATCTACCAGGTCTTTAAATTTTATATTGGAAGCAATAGCCTCTTTTCCTTCAAGGTATAGCGATGACCAATTTAGAATATTATCGAGTAGGTTTAGCGAACTTTGTACTTCACTGCTGAGGATTTTGCGTAGAGGCTTTACTTGCTCTTCATTTAAGGTGTTATTGTCGATTAATTGAATAATAGAATGTATTGAATTTAGCGGACTTCTTAAATCATGGCCAATAATCGATAGAAGTTTATCCTTAAACTCATTGACCTCTTTCAGCTCTTGTACTTTCCTTCTTAGCTCAAGCTCATTTACCACTCTTTTAGATAAAACCTCAAGTGCTTTTTTTTGTTTTTCATTTAGCTTATGCGGTTTGTTGTCAATTACGCACAGCGTTCCTAAATTAAAACCGTCTTCAGTGGTTAATGGAAATCCTGCATAAGATCTAATAAATGGCGATCCAGTAACTAATGGATTCTGTTTAAACCGATCATCATTTAGCGTATCTTCAACTTCAAAGAGATTTTCTTGTTTGATGGCATGATTACAAAACGCAATTTCACGTTCAGTTTCAGATACCCCCAAACCTATTTTTGCTTTAAACCATTGCCTGTGATCATCAATCAATGAAATTAAAGAAATAGGTACCTCACAAATCTCTGATGCTAGCTCAACAATATCATCAAACGCTTCCTCAGCAGGTGTGTCAAGGATATCGTATGATTTGAGATTAGATAATCTTTCTGATTCACTTTTACTTTGAGGCATTACTGAATTTCGCTATAAAAAGTAATAAAAAATAATTCCAGCCGACAAATGCGGATTTATTACTAACGCTTTTTGACGTAAAATGATTTTATAAGCTATTAAGGGCGTCTTTAATCACCTCACAGGCCTTTTTTATTTCTTCATCAGTAATATTCAAGGGTGGAGCAATTCTAAAACTATTTGGGCAACTAAGAAACCAAAACGTAATGACTCCATGCTGAAGGCAGTATTGCACTATTTGAGCGACTTCTTCAGCTGTTTCAAATTCAATGGCAAACATGAGACCTTTCCTTCTGATTTCTTTCACTTTTTTGTGTTGTAACAGTGACTCAAAAAGAAGGCCTTTGTTTTCAACCTTATCTAATAATCGTTCTTCTTCAATTGCTTCTAAAGTGGCGAGAGCTGCTGCACAGGAAACAGGATTTCCTCCAAAAGTAGTAATATGGCCTAACATGGGTTCAAAAGTCAGGGTTTGCATGATTTCATAGGAAGAAATAAATGCACCTATTGGAAGGCCTCCTCCAAGTGCTTTGGCAGTGGTGAGAATGTCAGGAATAACCTCATAATGTTCGAAAGCATATAATTTGCCAGTTCTGCCAATCCCAGTCTGGATTTCATCAAAAATGAGCAAAGCACCAACTTCTGTACATCGATCCCTAAGGGCTTGCAAATACTTCTGATCTGCAATTCGAACACCAGCATCGCCTTGAATTGGTTCGATAATTACACAGGCAGTTTTTTCTGTAATTTGATTTAGGTCATCAATTTTATTGAATGCTAAAAAACGAACATCAGGTAAAAGAGGTCTAAAGGCCTGTTTTTTAACCTCATTTCCTGATACACTCAATGAGCCATGTGTACTGCCGTGGTACGCTCCTCTGAATGAAATGATTTCTGTTCTACCAGTAAATCTCTTAGCGAGCTTTAATGCGCCCTCGTTGGCTTCGGTTCCGCTATTAGTAAAGTAACAACAGTTGAGTTTGTTGGGAAGTAATTCAGTTAATTTTTTGGCAAGTAAATTAGGCGATGATTGTACAAACTCACCATAAACCATGACATGTAAATGACTTTCAACCTGCTTTTTGATTGCTTCAACTACTTTGGGGTGTTTATGACCCAAATTACTTACAGCAACACCTGAAATAAGATCCATGTAAGCCGTTCCTTCTGGAGTGTATAAGTAAGTACCTTCAGCACTTTCTATATCAATTAAGAAAGGAGAACTTGTTGTTTGGGCAATGTGCTTTAAGAAGATGTCATGGTTAAATTCCATGCTGGCAAAGCTAACAAACTCTTTTAAAAGACTTTGAAATCAACCCGCCTACTTGTCTCTGACTTTACTTCACCCTCGGCATGCTCCTCTCCATAACCAATTACAGATATACGATCATCGGGAACTCCCATATCATGCATGAGCTGTCTAATCTTTTCAACCCGCTGAATAGAGAGCTTTACATTATATTCGTCAGCCCCACTGGCATCGGTGTGCCCTTCGATGAGTATCATTCTACCTTGAAGCGCATACTCAACAGCAATTAAAAATGGCTCCATGTCTACCACAGAAAACTCATCATCATCATGAATAAAATACAATGGTTCTAAATCCTGAGGAAAATCTTCAGTTGCAATTTTTTCTTCAACCTCTTTTCTGATTTTTTCATGTTCTTCAGAGGTAGGAGGAGGAATATTATTTTCTCTTAAGACTTCATCTTCGATTTGATGTTTTTCGTCTAAAGTTAAATTCTCAAAATCCTCTCCATGCATTCTTTCGGATAGTTTTTCTTCGCTTGTTGGTTCTGGAGGTGGTGTAGGTTGAGGTTTTGGCCTGGGTGTAGGAGGCTTGTCATTAGGATCTACTTCAGCCAGTGCCGTTGATTTCCCAGAAGACTTGCCAGACTTATTGTTTTGCCAAAAAAATGTTTTCTTGCTTTTCCTTCGCTTCTTTTTCTTAACCAAACGGTCGCACTGTTGCTTAGAGGTAAGTAACTTACCTTTAAACCTATTACTAAAGTAGTTCCTTGAGTGTTGCGATCTAAACCTATTACTACTACATGCTGATAGCAATAAAATTATTATTAAAAAGATATAAACCTTAAAGGAGTTGTTTCGAGGCATTTTGCAAAAATAGCTTACACAGAGTAATATAATGCCTGTCTTTTAAAAAAGTATCTATAACTCATCATTTTTCAGGTTTTTGTATAAAAAAATATGCAGTGAGGCATCCTAATCCAGCTAAAATGGTAGCTATTAATGCGGATTGTCTAAAAGAGTTTATAAATGATGTTTTAATAAAACCTGTAATTTTTTCTTGTTGTTCCTGGTTAGCACTTTGAGGGGGCTGAGCCTCAGCAAGTTTTGGAACTTGCAACGCTAACTCCTGCTTGGCTTCATACGACAACTCTATGGTTGCAACCTTACTTTGAAGAGAATTTTGAAATGTAATTACTCCAAAACCACCCATAATTGCAATGGCCAGCACCCCTGCTGTACGTGCTACAGTATTATTTACACCAGAAGCTGTACCTGTTCGTTCTTGAGGTACTGCGTTCATTACTGCCGTAGTGAGTGGTGCCACGGTTATTCCCATACCTACTCCGAGAATAAGTATGGCAGGAAAATAGGTATGCCAAAATTCGGAAGGCCCATTAGTTAGCTGTGGTAAACTGAATAGGAAAAAACCTATAGCAGTTATAGCAGATCCTAAAATCAATGGAGTCCTTGCCCCAACACGATCGCACCAGGCGCCTGACCATCGGGAAAGGACCGAAATTAAAAGCCCAAATGGAAGCATTGTTAGTCCGGCTATTTCTGCTGGATACCCTTGCACTTGAATAAGGTTCAAGGGAAAGAAGAAAAGGAAGCCTCCTAATGCGCCATAAACTAATAATGTTATGAAGTTCGTACTACTAAATAACCTTGATTTAAAAAGCTCAAGAGGCATCATTGGATGACTGGTCTTGGACTCATAAATTAAAAATGCAATTAGAAATAAAACGCCAATCAATAACGAGGTAAGTATTTCAGGAGCATAAAAACCATTTTCAGGAGCCTCAATAAACCCATACGTTAACCCAGCCAGAGCCACGGTAGCTAAAATTGCACCTAGAATATCAATATTTTTAGCATCCACTTCTTTTGATTCGGGTACTTTTCTTAAAGAATAGAGAGCTATCAGGGCCAACGGAATATTGATAAAGAAAACTGCTCGCCACAAATCCATACCGGCTAGCAGTCCACCAATAGCAGGGCCAATAATGGTTGTCATAGCACTAAACATTGACCATATGCCAATGGCCCAGCCTCGTTTCTGCCTGGGAAAGAGTGCAGAAATGATCGATAAACTACCAGGAACCATAAGTGCACCTCCGGCACCTTGAAAACAACGTGCAATAATCAACATGAGTGGAGAAGTAGAAAACCCGCACCATAATGATGAAAACATAAATATGATGATTCCCACTCCAAATATCTTTTTACGTCCGTAATGGTCGCCTAATGAACCTCCAACGAGAAGTAATGCAGAGAGAAAAAGTGAGTAGCCATTAACGATCCAGAGTAGTTGAGAACCTTCTATACTGAGATCTTTTTGTAATACAGGTAAGGCAACATTTAAGGCGGTGGAGTCAACAAAAGCCATACTAGACGCTAATATTGTAGAAACCAGGATTGCACGTTGTTCTTTTTTTGAAAGATCACCCATAGAATATATCTTCACATCTTAAATTAGCCATCAATATAGCTATTTATGTTATGTATAAACAAAGATTGACACGATCTAGACACAATAGAGTTTTGGGAGGTGTATGTAGTGGTATTGCACAATACATTGGCTGGGACTCCAGCCAGGTCAGGTTGCTATATGTTTTGTTATCTGTTGTAAGTGCAGCTTTCCCTGGAGCTCTTGTGTATTTGATACTCTGGGCCTTTATGCCAGAAGAATAAAAAGGGAACTCTAATTTAATAGAGCTCCCTTCTTTGATGTCACTGATAAGTTGACTTTAATCTACTTTATTGATTCTAAACGTAGCTTGTTTATTTGGTCCTGTTAATTCAAATAAATAGATGCCATCATTGTATTGATGCAACGAGATAATCTCATTATTCAAAATATTTCGACTTTCTACAATACGGCCGTTATAGTCATATATTTTGAGGTAATTAAACAATCCTTTTTGATTTAAATTCACAGCACCTCTTGTCGGATTAGGGTAGAAGCTCAACTCACCGGACTCAATTAATTCTTCAACTCCTAAAACAACTGGTGAAAACGCATCACTAATCGAAGTACAACCATTGGCAGTTACTATTACCTGATATTCTCCAAAAGAATTTACTGTGATGCTTCTACTGGTTTCAGTTTCTAGCGTATCCCCATCCAGTACCCATTGATAAAGTATTCCTCCAATTGGAGCAGATAGAATCGGACCCTCATCTGTTATTGTTGCATCAGGCAGCTCACGTACATTTATTGAGGTCTGCTCAGTAAGTTCCAACTCACACGAGGTACCTATTGAAGTTGCCATGACCATTACATCTACTGCTTCTGATAGTGTGTTTGAAGTAATCGTAAGTTCTCCATCCTGACCTTCTATTTGGTCACCTAAAACATCCATTGTGCTTGTATTGATAAAATAGTAGTTCACACCACTTTGTGCTAAATCAATTGATGCAGAAATAGTTTCTCCAGCACAGATGTCATCTTCACTGATCACAGTATTACTTAATACGGGAGGGTCAATGGTTACAGATACCTGATCGTCTAAAACTTTAGAACAGTTTGAGTTCTTTTGTTTAACAAGCACATAATAACTCGCATTGGCAAACAATTCTGGCGTGTTTACAATAATATTAGTGCCATCTCCAGATATTGGTTCATTCAAAGCCTCATCACTATCGGCATCAAAGACCTCATAAGTGAAACCACTATCGGCATTTTCAATTGTAACAGTAGTGGACTCTCCGTAGCATAGATTTTCATTGGTAGCAACAACAGTTTTTTCCGCTACGGGATTAGTCAAAATGTTTATATATGCTGGCTTTGTTTCAGTTTGACTGCCATTTGTTTCTCCAATCACAGTCAATGAAACATCAGCACTCCCTGTGGAGCTATAGCTCACTACATGAGGGCCTCTTCCGGTAGCAGTAGCAGGAGATGCCCCCGTTCCGAAATTCCAGCTCCATGAGGTAATGTCTCCTTCTGAAAGATCGTGAAATGTAACTTCTGTTTCTGCACAAGTAGAAAGTGATTGGTCAGATACTGCGAAATTAGGAATTGCATCCTGAGTAGGTCCTGAAATCATAAAATCATCTAAGGCCATTCCTACATCTGTAGTACCAGGATCTGTTTTGAAACTAAATCTAAACGCAACTCTTCCATCTCCAGACAATGATGAAATATCGGTAGACATTTCAACAAATTCTCCTCCGGTATCACCTCCAAAAATAGGTACAGAACTACCAAAAACACTGTTTGATACAGTAGTTTCATTATACCATCCTGATTCAATTATAGGGTTCAATTTGGTCCATGTAGAACCACTGTCAAGTGAGTATTCTACAATAAAACCTTCCCACTCCGGTTCAAAACTATACTTTGTTTCAAAACTCAATGTATATGTACCAACAGTCGATAAATCAAAATTTGGTGTATATAAATAGGCTGTGGAATTATTCAAATATTCCTCATCATTTAATCCTGTTACCCAAGCGTTTACCCCGCTGACAGTTCCATCTTTTTGAGCAATACTTGAAGAACCTAGCTCAAAAGGTGTACCTGCAACATTGTCTGCATAAAAATCATCAATATATTCGTCAAAATCACCACCATCGGCAAGACTATAATTACCATCTCGATTAGGTAACACTATGATAGCGTCACTTTCGTAGTCTTCACCATCATTTACTTCTAAGGAAACGGTATAGGTTCCAGGTGTTGCGTATGCATGGCTAACTTCTTCATCCGTGGAAGTCATGCCATCTCCAAAGTTCCACTCATATGACGTTACATCACCCACAGATCTATTGTCAAATGAAATTGTTTTCCCTACATAAGTTATTTTTGATTCGGGAACATATGCGGCTACAACACCCTCCAAAAACGCATAAGATGTATATAGGCCCCGCCCAAAAGTAGCTACAGCAACCTGTTGATCAGATTCTCTGTATTGTAACATATCACACCTTACATTGGCCAGACCTTCAGAAGTTGGTTCCCATTCTGGTGTGGTGGCAGTAATATCATCAGTAGACCAAACACCAACTTCAGTAGCAAGCAAAACCTCAGACCTATTATTTGGGTTATATAATCCCCATCGAATTGGCATGTCTGGTAGATTCCCTTCTTTGTTATCCCATGTGTCACCGCCATCAGTAGTTTCCCAAACAGATGTAACACCGTAATTTGAATAAGTTACGAGTAAATGATCATCAGATTCGCCAATATCTATAGATGAAACATTTCCTGATATGAGCAGGTTATTGTCTATGTTAGACACTAAAGGACTCTCACTGTTTGCATTATCAATAATATATATATCACCAGTTTCTGTACCAATAATTAGTCGATCTGCTGTGTAAGGTGAAACTTTAATATTACTGGTTTGACTTCCACCTATTTCAACGGATTTAATTGACTTTTGAAATGACCCTGTTGATATTCCAGTATAAACGGCAATTTCATTGTTATTTCTTGTGGCGTAAAGTATATCTGTTTCATCATCATAATCCGCTTGATTAATAAAGTTGCCATTATTATCATTAGAGATATTGACAAACGAGTCGCCACCATTTAGAGAAACACGATAATTATTATATATGTAGCTCGTAATCATCACATTTGGATTATCCTGATCAATAAAGCAATAGGCCCCATCACCACCGGTTACCTCTCTTGTCGAGTTTATACCATCAGTTGCAAATAAGTGGGATCCATTGTCTTGAGCACCAGCCAAATAAATATTACTTTCAGAGATGTTAGCTGATGCTGTTGAATAGAATAGAGCAGTATTATAACCATTAATTGTTTCTTCAAAATTAGGATTGGTTAGGTTTAATTCATTAGAATAAAATACGCCTCCATCATTGCCAAATATGGCCTCTGAATCGCTTCCATCTTTGAAAACAATGGCATGTTGGTCTGCATGTACATAGTCATCACATTGCCCCGTCCAGTAAGATAGAGATTCCCAATTGGTACCGCCATCAGTGGTTCTATGTAGGTCGATTCCACCAGCAATCACTGAGCTAGGATCATTTGGATACACTGCTAAAATCAAATCAAACCATGATTGACCCCTAGTAAAATCACTAGAACTTAAGCTGCAGTTTTGATTTAAATAATTAGGTATAGTTATATCAGACCAGGTCAACCCACCATCTGTAGATTTTTTAAACCAACCTACAATCCAACTACCTGCCGGTATATCGGCAGCAACAGCGTAAACTGTATTTACATCTGATGGTGCTGCAGCTATCTCAACTCTAAATCCTGCATCGCCTGGAGAAATGTCACTCCAAGTATCTCCGTCATCTATTGATTTATAAATTTGACCATTAAAATCTGATGCATATAATGTTTCTCCATTAACTCCATCATCTTCAATTTCTAAATCAGCCATGCTAATAGAGGCGATTACATCTGTCCAAGTATCACCGCCATTGTCCGACACCTTCAAGCCATCATCTGTAGCCACAATTACTCGAGATGTGCTGGTGACAATAATTTTTTGATTGAAATAAAATTCATTGTTTGCTGTACTGCTGAGTTGTGTCCAGGTAGTGCCACCGTCAGTTGACTTCCAAATTCCTGCTCCGCGAAGCCTGCCAGTGAAACCTAGTCCCGTTCCAGCGTAAAATATTTGTGTATTATTAGGGTCATAGGCCAATGTGCTAATTGCCAAATTAGCCATAAAGTCATCGATGTTTTGCCATACAGACTCTGTATCAGTAATGTCATTATTATACCAAAGACCACCGGCCACTGTACCGGAGAATACCTTTTTTCCTGAAGGGTCATTTGGATCCCAAATTAATGCTCTTGTACGACCACCAACATTGTCTGGGCCACGCTCTTCCCAAATCACATTATCAATCGCCTTGGCTCTTTGCTTATTACCAAGTAACTTCTGCGCCTCTTTAAATGCAGTTATTTTTCGTTGTGCTGGTGGGTAACCCAAGTTAGGGTCTTTCGTCATTTCAAATTCCTGTTCGGCCGCAAGATCAGGGCGATCTTTTTTTGCCATTTCGTGAATTTGAGAAAGTTTATCTGTAACAGTATCGGTGCTTGATTTAAAGTAATGAATGCTGGCGGTCAAACATAATACTAAGCCCAACAAGACTAACGATTTCTTCTGCATTTTTGTGTTTTAACAGGTTGTAAAAGCTGCAAAAGTACAAAATTAAAATATAATTGAGGGAAGAGACGTGCTAATTAAAAAGATTTAGTTTACTCATCATACATTTTGAGAAATTCTTCAACTTCTTTACGTACCTCCGAAGTAGTTTTTCCGTCAAAAGGTGCAGTGGCAATAGCTTTAAAAAGTTCACCTACAATATAACTCTTAAAACCTAATTTGGCTGCGTAGATTGCAGCAACTTCTAACTCAATGTCTTCGACAACATTATCTAAGTAGATCATATGAACCAAATGATAAATGGCTTCCATTCGATCTACTTTTGATTCCGGAATTATAAATTCCAGTTTGTCGAAATTATCTTCTATATGATGTAAGTCTTCTTGTGATAGACTCAATTGAGCACTCCATTTTAATAGACAGGCCACATACTTACTTTGGACACTTTCTTCACTGAGGAAAAGAGATAATATATTAAAGTAACTTTGTTTAACAGATGCTATTTCTTCTGGTCCCAATTTCATGTAGATGTTCTCAGATTTAGTTAAAGTTTAATTATAAGAAAATGATGTGAATTAATTTACTATAAGCAATATTTATTTAAAGCATCAATACTTTTATTGTACCCTCTATTTATTGCTCTTTGCCAATCTTTACAAGCTCGAGAGTTTAAATTTAATGCTTTCTTACAATGACCCCTGAGGTCGTAAGTTCTTGCAAAATTTGGTCTTAAAAAGATAGCCCAATTGCAATCAGTTAAAGCTTCCTGATAGTTCCCAACTTTATAGTTCAAATCAGCTCGTTCACTAAACAAATCAAAATAGAAATCTGGCAGAGTGCTAGGATTAATGACTAATTCAAAGGCCTCACCATAGGTGGAACTCTGAAATTCCTTGAAAAGCAATTTGGCCTCATCATAATATTCGAGCGCTTTATTTGGATCTGAGAGCTCATGATTGTACAATTTAGCGATCTTTACTGCAAGCCTGATATTGTATTTATCTCTTTGGAGTATATAATCTAAAGCATAAGCGGTTTTTTTAAAGTCGCCAATTTCAAAATAGGCATCGGCAAGCATATCCCAGGTCCTCATTTTAGAGGGTCTTTCATAATCCTTTACTATTTCCAAAGCATCCACTGCCTTTACGTACTGATCGTTTTCGAAGTATTTGGTTGCAGTTAATGATAAACCGGCTACCATTTTTTCGCGCTCTTCATAAAATTGTACTTCATATGGCTTTTGCTCACCAAGATGTATAACCATATCAATGGCTTCTCTGTATTTCTCTTGGTCATATAAGGCATAAGCCTTTTGGAGTGCTTCAAATGTGGCCCGTTCTTCTGCCAATGCTTTTTGTTCTTCTTGATACTCCCAGTATCTATTACCAATCATTATTAGCGCACTTAACCCCAACATTACTATGAAGGTCAATAATTGTACTTTGAAGTAACTTTTATCTACTTTATAAATGGGTGCTTTTTTGTAGCGCGGTGCTTTTCGCCAATCATATTTTCCATAACGGTCGTAGATACTTTTATCTGATGATTTGGTTGGAGTGCTGTACTCAGTTGTTTTTTGAGTACTATGTGAGTTTTGGTAGCTATAGTTCAGTATAAAATCATACTGTTTTTTCTTCTCTACATTTGATAAGACCTGATATGCTTCATTTACTTGTTTGAAATATTCTTCAGCCGCAACATTGCCTGGATTTTTATCGGGATGATATTTTAATGCAAGTCTTTTGAAGGCCGATTTAATTTCTATTTGATCGGCCTGTCTGTTTATGCCCAATATGTCATAATAATTAAGCATATAATAAATTTAGTCAATTATTGAACATTCTTTCGCTGTTGCGATGCCTTTTTATTAAGCTTATAATAGACATAGCCGGCCACAATGAGGACAATAAGCGATATGAACTGAGAGTGTGATAATAGGTCATCAATGATAAATCCTCTACTGATATCTCCTCTAAATACTTCAATTACCATCCTCACTATTGCATATAACATGAGGTATAAAATGAATAGTTGACCATTAAATTTCTTATTATTTTTTATATATAGCAGCACGAGTAGAATAGACAAAATTCCTGTCATACTATATAATTGTGTAGGGTGTAGGGGTGTATTTAAGGGTGCAAGACAATTTGGGTCTGTGAACACCACCGACAATGCACCGTGCCACTCAATACCATGACAACAGCCTGCCATAAAACAACCTAGCCTCCCAAAAAAATGTACGATACAAGTTGTGATAGCCATTATATCCAACATTGGTAATTTTGGTAGATTGTTGATTTTGAAAAAGACCAACATAGCTGGAATACAAAACAGAAGCGAACCAAAAAAAACAAATCCACGACCACTTAGTAGCTTAGAAAAATTGCTGGCATAAAAATTAGGATCTTCAAAAAAGAGAAAAACTTTACCACCAACAAATGCAGAAACTAGTAATAGTAAAAACAGACTATTCACTTTGTCAAAGCTTAGATTGAATTGTTTCTTACTTTGAATTGCTACATAAGTTACTCCAAGAATGGCACCTATAACGATAAAAAAGCCATAGGAATAAACCGTAAAAGACTGACCGAGAAAATCTAAGAATTCAGGTAACTCAACGCTAAATAGTACAGGATGCATCTTTGATCTTTTTCTTATTCTAATCTCAATACTACAATAAATTTTCCTTTCTCAGTCAATTAGTAGACATTTGCCGAATGTTTTCTAAAGGGGTGAAGTACATGCTGCTGGCAACATTCTTCTTTTCACTGATGAATGTATTTGTCAAAATGGTGGATAATATACCAGCTGTTGAGATTGTGTTTTTTAGGTCAGTAGTTTCGTTGGTTTTGTGCTACGTCTTTCTTGCCCAGCAAAAGGTTAGTGTCTGGGGTAAGAATAAGAAAATATTGTTATTTAGAGGTATGAGTGGGGCAGTGGCGCTTATTATGTACTTTACAACATTGCAATTTATCCCACTTGCAAGTGCAGTTACAATACAATTCTTATCGCCTATTTTCACTTCAATTCTCGGTGTATTTATTGTTAAAGAAAAGGTAAAACCATTGCAGTGGTTGTTCTTTTTAATGGCATTTGCTGGGGTAATTATGGTTCAGGGCTTTGATCCAAGGATTACTACTTTCTATTTGGTTATTGGTGTTATTTCGGCCTTTTTCTCGGGCTTAGCTTACAATTGGATTAGAAAACTAAAACACAGTGAACATCCGCTGGTTATCGTTTTTTACTTTCCACTAGTAACCTTGCCCATTACGGGTATCTACTCAGCATTCGACTGGGTACAACCCATTGGTTGGGAGCAGTGGGTGTTGCTATTACTCATCGGTGTATTTACACAAATTGCCCAGTACTTTATGACAAAGGCCTACCAATCAGAAGAGCTATCTAAAATCGCTAGTCTTAAGTATTTAGGAATAATTTATGCCCTGGGTTTTGGGTATGTATTTTTTAAAGAGAAATTTAATATCATGACCTATTTTGGTATGTCTGTTGTACTGATAGGTGTGATTTTGAATATCTGGTATAAGCATCGACTGACATTAAAAAAATAATTAATTTAGAGATAGTTTCGAATTTATAATTTACTACTTAAACCATGGCAGGACATAGTAAGTGGGCAAATATTAAGCATCGAAAAGGCGCCCAGGATAAAAAGAGAGGTAAGATATTTACCAAATTAATCAAAGAAATCTCAGTAGCAGCCAGAGAAGGGGGAGGAGATCCTGAAGCAAACCCAAGACTTCGATTAGCCATACAAAATGCCAAAGGGCAAAATATGCCCAAAGACAATATAGAAAGGGCCATTAAAAAAGCTACTGGCTCAGATAGTGTTGAGTATTTTGAACCAACTTATGAAGGGTATGCCCCCCATGGGGTAGCTGTATTTGTGGAATGTGCTACTGACAATCTTAATAGGACGGTGGCTGCGGTAAGAGCTGTATTTTCTAAGTACGGTGGTAACCTGAGTGTAAATGGTTCTGTAGATTACATGTTTGAAAGAAAAGGTGTTTTTCTAATTAAGCAGGAAGAGGAACAAAATATTGATCAGGATGAATTGACACTTGAACTTATTGATGGAGGTGCTGAAGAAGTGGATTTTGGTGAAGGTTATATCCACGTTACAACTATCATGGAAGACTTTGGTAATATGCAATCCAAACTAGATGAGCTAGGATTGGAAGCAGAGTCAAGTGAGCTACAGAGAATTCCTACCACGGTTGTGGATCTGGGGGATGAAGAGTTTGGTCAGGTGATGAAGCTCATTGATGCGCTCGAAGACGATGATGACGTACAAAAGGTATATCATAACCTAAATGCTACAGAAGAACAACTAGCTACCCTGGATTAAAAGAGTACGATTAACAGCATAAAAAAAGAGCTTTCAATTGTTGAAAGCTCTTTTTGGTTTTTGGCTAGTTTAAATCCTAGCTTATTTTTTCAATAAGATCAGCTACTCGGTTAGAGTATCCAGCCTCGTTATCATACCAGCTTACAACTTTTACCAAATTGCCATTGGCTGAAGTCATGCCAGCATCAAAAATTGATGAATGAGGATCACCAATAATATCCGTTGATACAATTGGGTCTTCGGTGTACTTCAATATTCCCTTCATTGGTCCTTCTGCAGCAGCTTTCATTGCCGCGTTAATTTCTTCTGCTGTAACTTCTTTGCTTAGCGAACAAACTAAATCAGTTAAAGAACCAGTAGGAGTAGGGACTCTAACTGCGTTACCATCAAGCTTGCCATTAAGGTCAGGAAGCACTAAGCCCACAGCTTTCGCTGCTCCTGTAGATGTTGGTACCATATTGATCGCAGCAGCACGTGCTCTTCTCAAATCCTTATGAGGGCCATCCTGTAGGTTTTGATCTGCCGTGTATGCATGGATTGTTGTGATAAATCCTTTCTCAAGACCAAAATTATCATGCAATACTTTTGCAATTGGAGCTAAACAGTTGGTTGTGCATGAAGCATTTGACATTACTTCTTCGTTTCCTGTTAAGATGTCGTCATTGACACCTAACACAACAGTTGGAATATTTCCTTTGGCAGGAGCAGAGATAACTACTTTTTTAGCACCTGCCTGCAAATGTTTCTTAGAGCCTTCTTCATCAACAAATCTACCTGTAGATTCTAAAACAACTTCAACGCCTAAATCAGCCCATGGTAATTGTGCAGGGTCTCTTTCAGCCGTTACCTTAATTGTTTTTCCATTTACAATAAATGAGTCCTTAGTGTGCTCAACAGTTCCATCAAATCGACCATGTATTGAGTCGTATTTTAATAGGTGAGCTAAAGTAGCTGTATCCGTCAAATCGTTGATGGCTACTACTTCGATATTCTTTTTTTCCAGGAGTGCTTTAAAAGCAAGTCGACCGATTCTACCAAAACCGTTGATTGCAACTTTAGTCATTATTTGTGGTGTTAAGAGTTAGACAGAAAATTTGACCGCAAAAATACATTACCCCAAAAGCAAAACCAATTAAATTTACTTCTTATCGTATTGGAAAATATTTTTTAAAAATTTTTGGAGAAGGTTTTGCAATTATAATCTGGCAATATATATTTGCACCACCTTAAACAAACGGCCCGTTCGTCTAGGGGTTAGGACGCCAGGTTTTCATCCTGGTAACAGGGGTTCGATTCCCCTACGGGCTACTTAACAAAACCCTCTCAGTGCAAACTGAGAGGGTTTTTTGTTTTATAAAAGCCCTTCTATACTTAAAACAGAAAAGGCGCGGAGAAATATGGTTGAGGCTGAAAGGCTTATTATATTTGCTCACTTCAATTACTTAAAATTTTAAAAACTTAACCTATTTATGAAAACCTGGTACAATTGTAAAGTAAAGCACAACCAAGAAGCAGATGACGGAATGTTGAAACAAGTAACAGATTCATTTCTCATAGACGCTGTTTCATACACTGACGCAGAAACCAGGATGAACGAAATAGGAGCTCAGGACTTTTCTGGTGAGTGGGGTGTAACTCAAATTACCAAGACTAATATTGTAGAAGTGATACCGAGCGAAGAAGCTGAAACATGGTTTAAATGTAAAGTGACGTATTCTACAGTTGATGGGGATAATGATAAGGAGAAAAAAATAAACACTTACATGTTAGTGGCGGCATTGCACGCAAAGCAAGCATTTGAAATGATAGAAGAGCACTTTAAAGGAATGTTGGTGCCATATGATATACCATCAATAGCCATGACTAACATTATTGAAGTATACCCTTATGAACGGGAAGAGATCCCATCCAATTTGAAACCATTGTCAGAAGTGGAGCAAGACTAGCGATATATTATGGTTAGCTGACTTATAATTAGTATTTTAAATTACTTTTTAAAAGTCATGCTTGGATCAATACTTATAGCTCTGGTCTTACTACTTACGATTTTGTTAGTTGTAAGATATTTGATTATAAGTGAAAGGGAGGATCCTGACATTAATGAAAGGGTGAAACTGTATAAAGGAGTTGATAGCTTCCAAAAGTATTATGCAAAAAATGCTTTTAAGAAACTAAGCACAGTGGTCGCTGAGTTTGAGAGAAAATTTCCTCATGAGATTGAAGCATTGAGGAAAAAAATGGAGGCTGAAGCAAAATTCTTTAAAAATAATAGAGACCGGTATAATTACCTTGTATTTAAGTATGCCGATCGACTTGGGGAACTAACTTCAAATAAGGTAAAATGGCTGAAAATTGGTGATTTAATTCAACTATTCACTCAAAAAGAAATTAATGAATTAATTGAAGGGCATCTCATTCAATGTTATCAAGGGCAATACTTGATTCAGGAGAGTTATAAGGCAACACATCCTTTTGAGAAAGATGAAAACGGCTTACCATTAAAAATAGAAATTTAGAATATGCTAGATATAAGTAAACAAAGGACCAGAGAATCACGAGCCGCCATTGAGCGCCTTTATATCACGATGAGGCACTTGTTCATACGAGGGTCTTACAAACCATTGGGAATTTCTGGTAGATCTTTGATAGATGCACTCCTTACTTTAAAGCCAGAAATTTATGGTACAATCGAGGATCCTGAGAAGGTTGAGTTAGACGGGCTGCTTTATATTATAGAAAGACTTCCGGATGGTATTGAAGAGTGTCGGTTCATTAAGTTGGTAGCTAGAGAAGGCTTTGAAGAAGCAGGGCATAACGTAATCATACCTCCCAAAAGAAGGAGAAACTGTTATCGTATCGATGATAACCGGATGTACATCGAAATGACCAGGGGTAGAAGTGATATCTATGATATACTGACACACTTAACTTTTATGTGTGTTGAAGGTGAGAAAATCAAAAATCATAGCCTTGATCAAAAGGGTAGACTGAAGGATGATTGGAAGAAGCTGGAGGAAATCGTGACCTTGGAGGATCAGGGGAAATCTTTTGATGAGAAAAAAGCAGCTGTTTATTTGAGCAATTTTTTGGGTAGAACTGTAAAAGAGACCCAGGAGGCAATCAAGAAATTTAAGAAGGGTAATAATAAGAATAGTCTTTATCACATAGTCTATTGGCTTGGAAAGACGACTATCGCTGAGCATAAAGATCAACACGACAAAGAAATTACCTTTAGTGCAAAACTAAGGGAGATTGTTGGTCATCATATCTATGGCGAACAATGGGCGAATAAAATTAAGAAGTGCGTATATGAGCATAAATGGAATGACCGGCCTATACATGTGATAAGTGCCAATATGCACAGTTTCCTTAATGCGGTATATGGGTTTGGCGCATTGAAGTCAAAAAAATATGCTTCAATTGAGAAGATGGCTATTGAAACCAGTAAGGCCGAGAATAGTGCCCTCCGAGATAAAATAAAAAAGCATGCACTTAAAAATGGGCTCATTGAAATTGAAGACCAATCCGGTACTAATCTTCCTGTGCAACTTATTGATATGGCAGCGCTTAATTTAAATGACTTACCTGATGAGATAAAACCAGAAGGTAAGTTGGCTAAAAAGGATATGCCATTGCTCATCGTCATGGATTACGCTTTTGGGGAACAAGCATTTGAATGTCTTGATGAACTGTTGAAACCTTATGAAACAGCTGGTAGTAAAGAGAATGTAGACTTAAACATTCGGTCAGTTACAGTGATGGGTAAAGCGGGCATACTATTAGGAAATAAAGGAGATGTCATGATTCCAACAGCGCATGTTTTTGAAGGCACTGCGGATAATTACCCTATAGACAATGATTTTACTGCTGACGACTTTAAAGATCAGCATGCGGTATATGAGGGTACGATGATAACTGTATTGGGTACATCTCTACAGAATAAAGATGTACTAAATCATTTTGTAACCAGTACCTGGAATGCAGTTGGACTTGAAATGGAAGGCGCGCATTATCAAAAGGCCATTCAGTCTGCTGCTAAGATAAGAAAGAGCATTAAAGAAGATGTGGTGGTAAGGTATGCTTACTACGCTTCTGATAATCCATTGAAGACTGGAAGTACATTAGCTTCAGGAAGTTTGGGTATGGAAGGAGTGAAGCCTACTTATTTAATCACTACTTTGAGTTTGAAGAAAATATTGAGTTAGGTATAGTTAAACCTAGATATAAAAAAGGCCAGCAATTGCTGGCCTTTTTTAATAGTCAAATTAGACTTTATTATTTAGCGTTGATTGCTGGATAGTCTAATGGGTTAACCAACGGAACAGTTGACCCGTATACAGCATTTATTTTCTCGATTATTTCATTTGCAATTATTGCTGCACCTCTTGGGTTAGGATGTACTCCATCCGTTGACCAGATGCTATTGAATAACTCCTCTTGGCTTAAACTTAATGGAACGAGATTAACTCCGTTTACATCAATACCTAGCTGGCCGTCTGCAGCAGCCTGGGCTCCTGAGCTCAAAGCAAGGCCTGCAGCTTGAGCACCACTAAGGCCAAATACATCGGCAAAGATAGGGCCAACATCTACTAAATGAATATTAGACCTTGCAGCAGCCTCTGCAGAAATAATACCATTAAAGGTTGCGTAAGCCGTGATAACATTCGCTTGTTCAGATAGTGTTAACGTGTATTGATCTTCGATTGGAACTCCTGTCCCTACAGTAGTCGAAGGGTCTCCAGTTACCAATTCTGTTCCAATCACTGCTAAAGCAGTAAGAGGGAATAAGTCAGTAGCACCAGTTGTAGGATCAACTTTAGCTTGTCTCATATTTACGAGAGCAGGGTTGATATCTGTGAGATCAGTTAAAGATTCATCCATTAGTACCGGAGGGTTTGCACCCAAAGTCCAGTTAATCTTTCTAAGTGCAGCCTCTTCAGGTGTTATCTGATAACTAGGCCCGAATAACCCTGCTGCAGAAGCATCTAGCGCATCATTATAATCAGCATAGGCTGCGTTTAGTGCATCTACATTACCCTGACTAGTAAGTGGAATCAGGTTGATTCCGCCTCCCAATGTTGTCACTGTTTGGAAATATGGAATAACCGTGATGGGAGGTATATTCAATATTATTCCTTCCGCTCCATTGGCCGTTAAGGCGTCTAATGTCCCTGATAAAGCTGCTGAGAATGTTGCTGCATCAGTAATTGTTTGAGGGTTGGCAGGATTAAATGTTTCACCTGCAGCACCACCATTAATTGCATAACCTAATACGTCATTATTTCCAGCCCACAATGTAAATAAAGACCCGTTTGCACTTGCAGCATCTCCAAGTATAGAAGCACTTGCCGATGATTGAAATGCACCAAAGTATGGATTTAGAGAACCATATCCATTTACTGATAAATCAATCAATCTTGCGCCTGGAACACCAAAATTATTAAGTGCTCCACCTGTGTTAGAAGATTGAGATAGGGCACTTCCTTCGGTTGTTTGAATGGCGTCAGCAATATCAGCATTTGGATCACCGGCCAATGCTGCCAAAGCAACTTCTAAATTAATAAAAGATTTACCTTCTATCATGGTTCCATCAACTCCACCAAAACCATTACCTGAAACAATATCTGGCATTACAAATTCACCACCACCGGCAAGTTTAAGTTGACCAGCGATTATATTAGTAAATGAGAAAGTCTGTCCTTCCGGATATAGGGCTGCATCTGCAAATCCTGCTGAGAGTGAATTACCAACAGCTACATAATTGCTGAAATCAGCTTCTCCCGAAACAGGTTCGGCAGCTGGTGGATTTTGCTCCTCTCTTTCTACTATTAAATCCTCTTCAGTCTCACAGGCAACAAAAATGCTAAGTGAGCAGAGGCTGTATATTATGGTATTTTTAATACTCTTCATATCAACTTAATTTATTAATTGAAAAATTCATCAAATGTCAAACTCACGTAGTAAATGGCACCTAACCTTGGGTTGCCAAATGACGTAGTGTATCGTTCATTTAGAATGTTAGAACCGCCTATTTTAACAATAGACTTGAGGTTAGATAGTTTATAGCTTACCTGAGCGTCAAGTGTTCCAAATGCAGGTATTACTCCTTCGCCAAACGAAGATTCCCAAATAAATGCATCCTGCCATCTATAATTGATAGAGAAACCTAAGTTTTCAGTAACTTTTCTATTGGCAAATTTTAGGTTGAATTTCCACTCCGGTGTGTTATATGAAGCTCTAAACCCTTGAGCCAATAAATCTTCCTGATCAAGCAACTCGTTGTATGATGCGTTACCACCTATGGTGTATCCTTTGTTGATTGAATACTCAAGACCAACGCCAATACCTTGGGCGTTTACAGTTCCATCGGCATTCACATCAAAACCATATCTAGCCGTATTTGCTGTACCATCTGCAATTCCCTGAGGGTCTGCTGGTCCTTCATAAAGTGGCGTTTGACCACTACTTGTGTTTCCTTCTGCAGTTTGTATAAGATCCACTTCTGCAATGAAATCAGTATACTGACTGTAGTAGTAATAAGCGTCAATTAAAAGCTTATTTCCGATAAGACTCTTATAACCGATCTCATAACTACTTACTTTTTCAGTTTCGAAATCGAAATCTGTCCATTGCTCTAAAAGATTCACATCGCCAGAATTATTCTGAGCCGCCTGTACACTTTCTAAAGTATAAACAGCGTTTGTTCTAAAGTTAAATTGATCAACCAGGGCTTCATTGCTACCAACCAATCTTCGGGTTACAACATCCAGATTGATAAACTGATCTTGTGTGGTTGGAATTCTAAATCCTCTTTGGAATGAGGCTCTTATGTTATGGTTTCTATCGCTGCCTAAATTGTAAACTGCAGATAACCGTGGTGAAAGCTGTCCTTCAAAATTCTCATTTTTGTCAAATCTTATTGAACCTGTTAAATCTAACCTCTCATCAGCAACTGATTTTTTCATCTGAACATACCCGCCAAACTCATTGATATCGAATTCATCACCCGTATCAATATTTTCAAGGGCGAACAATGTACCACCTGAATTTAGGTTATACCTTCTGAAATTGGCACCTACAATTACTTCAGCAAAATCAATTTTATCTCTGAAATTATACATTCCCTCTGCGTGATACAGGCTAGTTTCATCAAGGAACTGTGCCCCACCTTCAGAGATTGGTGTCGAACGAAGCCTGTCAAACGCTTCATTATATGTAGCACTTCCAACAGCCGCTCTTTGGGCATTTGCTCTAGCAAAAGCATGTGACTGTTCAACATTTTGGCCAGCAGCTCGTGCACCAGCAAATTGTTCGAAATATTGAGGAACATACGTCTCAACATTGATAAGAGATGCTAAGGTATTAGCGGCATAACTATCACCAGCATCTTCTTGTGTTGTATATGCTCTTACAAAAAAGTTAGAGCCCTTAAGTTCAAGTTTACCCGTCCAGATTGAAAAATCATCTAATACGAATCTGTCATTTGCGGTATAAACAGTACTACCAAAACCAATGTTATATTGACCTGACAATTCTAATTCATCATTTAACCTATAGTGTAATGCACCACCAAGCTTTAAACTCTCTGTGGTATTATCTACAAATTCACTCTCTGTAAATCCTTGGGGGGTAAAGTTACCTGACTCACCATTTGGATAGAGAGACCTGGTAGCAGCTACCTGAGCAGCCAAAGCCATATCTTCTGGTGATGCACCAGGTGCTGAACCTCTTGCTATAACTAAATCCGCAACATCACCTAGGTTTACCACTGGCTCTCCATATATATTTACTCCATCATATGTTCTTAAGCCGTCTCTATATCCTGCCTGAGTAGGATCAAAATCAGCACTTCGCTCAACAATATCATTGCCTTGATCTCTATAGTCAACACCTCTGAAATCATTGGCTCTTAGATAGGAGGCGGTAACTTTGAATGCAAATTTGTTATTGAAAGCTTTGGCATAGCGCAATGCATAATTATTGTAGACAGACATATCGTCATCTTCTTCATCCACGTGGTTTACACCAACTTTGGCTGTCGCGCTTAATCCCTGGTATTCAAAAGGACTTTTACTATTCATTAAGATAATTCCCTGAATGGCATTAGGCCCGTATAGGGCAGAGGCTGCACCAGGTAGAATCTCAACACTTTCCAGATCCAACTCATTAATACCTACAATATTACCTACCGGGAAATTAAGGCCGGGAGCCTGATTGTCTATTCCGTCAATCAATTGTACCGTTCTTGTATTACCATTGGCACCAAACCCTCTAGGGTTGATTGATGAGAATGTCATACTTTGAGTACTGACATCGATACCTTTTAATGACTTGATGGCATCGTAGAAACTTGGGGATGCTGACTCGCGTATTGCCCTGATGTCCATTTTTTCAATGGAAACTGGAGATTCCAAAATGCTTTCTTCAACTCTTGATGCAGACACAACTACTTCCTGACCAAGCAATGATGCTTCTTCCAGGGCTACGTCTATGGTCATGCCATCCTGAGTAACTTCTACGTCCTGTGTTTCGAAGCCAATAAATGAAAATTGCAATGTAAAAGGAGGTGCCATATCAACTTTTAGCTGATAATTACCGTCAGGGTCTGAAATAGTCCCGATTACTTTACCTTTTACAACAATGTTCACTCCGGCCAAAGGGTCACTGTAAGCCGCATCGGTAACTGTACCTGACACGCTCGTGCTTTGGGCGTAAGTGAAACTAACACTTCCTACAAGCATAAAAAGAAGGAAGGTTGTCTTAGTAAAAATCTTCTTCATAGGTTTTGGTTTTATTTTTAAAGTCAAAATAAAAAATTATAAATACTCTTCTAAGCAAAACTTAAGCTTAAAATCATCTAAATGTACAATAAAAAATTCTAAAATAGTAGGCATGCATACGTTTTAAATCCCTCTCAACGTCATATTTAGCCACTCAAGCTAGTTTTGAGCTTCTTTCTTCAGATGCTCTACCATTTTATCACAAAGATTATTCATCTCTGAAGCCATAAACTCATCTCCGGTACTATTTAAAATACTTTGCGCCATACCCCCAAGACAATCTACGTAAAACCTTTTCATCTCATCCACGGGCATTTCTTTTGTCCAAAGATCTATACGTAGTGTATTACGCTCATTAGGATCCCACAAGGAGATATTAATAGCGCTTGTTTCTTCAGGGCCTTCCTGAGGCTTTTCTGTAGCATCCCACAGAATTTTTTCTGGTATATTTTCGCTATCAAGCGATATGTCAAAATTAATTTTAGATTTTTTCATTTTAGTTTAACTCACTTATAAATTCATTTCTGGTATATCACCATCAATTATTAGTTTACCTTCGGTAGCATTCTTTATCTCATCTGCAGAAACCCCTGGGGCTCTTTCTAAAAGTTTAAAACCACCGCCTTCGACTACTTCCATCACTGAAAGGTCGGTAACTATCTTTTTTACACATTTCAAACCTGTAATAGGTAGACTACATGATTTCAAAAGTTTTGAGCTACCTGATCGACTGGTGTGTTGCATGGCTACTATAATATTTTCTGCAGAAGCTACGAGGTCCATTGCCCCACCCATACCTTTTACCATTTTACCCGGTATCTTCCAGTTAGCAATATCACCCTGCTCTGAAACTTCCATGGCCCCAAGTATAGTGAGGTGCACATGGCCGCCTCTAATCATGCCGAAACTTTCTGAGGAATTGAACAGCACAGAACCTGGGCGCATAGTTACCGTTTGCTTACCAGCATTGATTAAGTCTGCATCTACATCTTCCTCGTAAGGGAATGGTCCTATTCCTAATAAGCCATTTTCAGACTGTAGTACCACCTCAATATCATCAGGGATATAATTGGCCACCAAAGTTGGAATGCCAATACCAAGATTGATATAAGACCCGTCCTTAACTTCTTGTGCAATTCTTTTCGCTATTCCTATTTTATCTAAAGCCATAATCAGTTATTTTTTTCGGTGATAGTACGTTGCTCGATCCTCTTTTCGTAATTGCTGCCTTCGAAAATACGTTGAACATAAATACCTGGTGTATGAATTTCATTTGGGTCGAGTTCGCCTAATGGAACGAGTTCTTCTACTTCAGCGATGGTTATTTTACCAGCTGCAGCCATCATAGGGTTGAAGTTTCTAGCTGTACCTTTAAAAATTAGATTTCCAGCAGCATCTCCTTTCCAGGCTTTTACTAAGGAGAAATCTGCCTGAAGCCATTCTTCCATAAGGTATTGTTTGCCATGAAACTCCCTTACTTCTTTACCTTCAGCTACTTCTGTACCATAGCCAGCGGGTGTAAAAAAAGCTGGAATGCCTGCACCACCAGCTCTTATGCGCTCAGCTAATGTACCCTGAGGAATCAGATCTACCTCCAATTCACCTGCCAGAAGCTGGCGTTCAAACTCGGCATTTTCACCAACATAAGAACTTATCATTTTTTTAACCTGACGAGTTTTAAGCATAAGACCTATTCCAAAATCATCTACACCGGCATTATTAGAAATGCAGGTAAGGCCTTTTACGCCAGTTTTTAGTAATGCTGAAATAGCATTTTCGGGTATACCACAAAGACCGAAGCCCCCTAGCATAAGGATGGCATTGTCCTTTATATCCCTTACGGCTACATCTGCACTTTCTACAACTTTGTTTATCATAATTTAGGGTTATGGATATAACTTAATACTTTCAAAATTTACTTATTTAATATGTCATTTACCAAGATTTTATCAGCTTGAAGTTGATTTTTCAGTTCCTCAATATCCTCAAATTTTTTTTCATCTCTTATTTTATCAATAAAATCAACGGCTATATTTTCTCCATAAATGTCTTTCTTGAAATCAAAAATATTGACTTCAATGGTCTTGAGTTTGCCTCCAACCGTTGGTCGGTAGCCTATGTTGAGCATGCCATTGTAGCGATTGTTTCCTTGGTGTACCTTTACGGCATAGGACCCATTAGCAGGAATGAGTTTGTGCTTAAACTCTATTTCAATATTGGCTGTAGGAAAGCCGATCATCCTACCTATTTTCTCACCTTTTACAACCCTGCCAAGCATTCTGTAAGGTCTGCCGAGTAAGTGGCTGGCTGTTGCCACATCACCCTCACTCAATCCGTTTCTTATTTTAGTAGAGCTCACCGCAACGTCTTCAACATCCTGACGAGAAATCTCTTCCACATCAAAACCATACTTAGAGGAGTTGGCCTTTAGGTGCTCAAAACTACCTTCTCTGTTTTTACCAAATCGGTGATCATACCCAATCACCAACTTTTTTGTGCCTATTTGATCGACAAGAATCTTTTTGATAAATGCTTCACTTGAGGTTTTAGAAAACTCTTTGGTGAAAGGCAATCGAATTAAATGGTCAATGCCTTGTTCGCGAAGTAACTCGGCTTTTTCTTCAAAAGTGTTCAGCAACTTTAGGTCGGTTTCCTCGGGGTATAAAACCAAACGGGGGTGAGGCCAATACGTGAGAAGTACTGTTTCTCCGTGGTTTTTTCGAGCCACCTCTTTGAGTCGTTTAAGTATTTTCTGATGACCTAAATGTACACCATCAAATGTACCACTGGTAACTACGGCATATTCTAGTTTTTTAAAATCTTCTAGTCCGTGGTATATGTTCATTTACTCTTGGTCAGTTCCTCGATTGTTTTGGCTTCTTCAACCCTAAAGTTACCAATTCTAGTTCTTCTGAGCTCACTTAAATAAGCCCCAGTTCCTAATTTTTGGCCAAAATCATGAGCCAGGCTTCTTATATAAGTCCCTTTAGTACAAACCACCTTAAAAGCAACTTTGTTTCCTTCGAATGATACGATATCAAATAATTTGATTTCTACCTGTCGCGATTTTAGCTTTATATCTTCCCCTTTACGTGCACTTTCATAAGCACGCTTTCCTTTTACCTTGATGGCAGAAAATATCGGAGGAGTTTGATCAATGACACCTTCAAAATGCTTTTTCGTTTCATTAAGTTGTTCCAATGTGATGTGTGAGATATCAATTGGCTCTGTAGGTGCTGTCTCCAGATCATAAGAAGGGGTGGTTTGTCCAAGTGTAAACTGACCCGTATATTCTTTTTCCTGACCTTGAAATTTTTCTATTTGCTTAGTCATTTTACCAGTACACAAGACCAGAAGGCCGGTAGCTAAAGGATCTAAAGTGCCGGCATGACCAATTTTCTTTACCTTAAGAAAGTACCTTAGTTTTTTCACGACATCAAAAGATGTCCACTCCAATGGTTTATCAACCAGTATTACATTTCCTTCTACCGATTCCATATTTGATTAAAATTGTGAGGAAATAATTCCTATTAATGCTATTGCAAAACAATAGTAGGCAAAATATATAAGCTTGCCTTTCCGTACCAGACGTATCATCCAGTTGCAGGCGACCAATCCTGATAAAAATGCAGCAATAAAACCGCCAATTAAAACTACCGAAGATATATCGGTTGAGACCGAAACATCTTGTTTAAACAAATCGATGGTTTTTAATAATGCAGCACCGAGTATAGGCGGTAAAACCATAAGAAACGAAAAACGTGCGGCTTTTGACCGGTCAATACCTAGAAATAATGCAGTAGTGATCGTGGCACCTGACCTGGAGATACCAGGCATAATTGCAATGGCTTGTGCAATACCTATGATGATGGATTTGCCAAATGTAACAGAGCCACTTTGATGTTTTGTATAGTTAGAGATGAGTAACAAAGCTCCTGTGACAATGAGCATACTGCTTACCAATAATACCTGACCACCGAAAAGAGCATTTACCTTATCCTCAAAAAAAACACCTACGATACCAACTGGGATCATTGATAAGATGATTTTCACGACATATTGTGTAGACTCATTCCATGCAAACTGAAATAAGTCTTTAATTATACTTACAATTTCCTTTCTGAATACCAGAATGGTGCTCAATGCAGTTGCTGCATGTACAAGTATTGAAAAGAGTAAATTGTCTTTTGTGGTAATGCCCAACACAGCGCTGCCGAGTTCAAGATGCCCGCTGCTGCTTACCGGCAAAAACTCGGTGAGTCCCTGAATGATTCCAAGGACTATTGCTTCAATTAGGGTCATTTATTGTCTTTGGGGTTGTGCAGGATGGCAAATAACTCAATTATAAATCCTAGCATCACTATTATAGGGCCCAGGGTAAGTCCCAGAAATCCAAAACCATGTGGTTCGCCATCCATACTCATGGTTACAAAGCCAATGATTAAAATTGCAATGCCCAGAAGCATTAACTTATAATTTTTCTTTCCGAATGGGAGTTTGTTCTTTTTTTCCATTTTGTCTGTTATTGCAAAGCTTTACGAGCTAATAGAGCTCGTCTAATGACATTCTAAGATATTTTTTAATTGCGCGATAGGTGCTGAAAAATCCGATGACACCACCAACGATCAATAAACCTCCAAATAAGATGAGAATTTTGTCTGTTTCCTGAAGGTTGGATAAATCATCAACTTTTTGATTGGCAAAATTCATTAAACCAAACAAAACAATAGAGGCCAATAGGCCAGCTAAAACGCCATGTCCTGTGGCCCTTAGTAGAAATGGTTTCTGTATAAAACCAGATTTTGCACCTACCAGCTGCATGCTTCTTATCAAAAAGCGCTGAGAAAAAAGTGCAAGCTTTATTGTATTGTTTATGAGGATAACCACGGCAAGTAATAACACAAAAGCAAAACCAATCAATACCAGGCTAATTTTTGTAAGGTTTTGATTTATTGAATCTACAAGGCTTTCGACATATACCACCTCAAATACGCCTGCCATGTCTTCAATATCATTTTTGATAGTAAGCAGTTTTTCGTTTTCCTGGTAAGCTGGAGCTATTTTGAGTATGTAAGCATCTCTCAATGGATTCTCACCTAAAAACTCACTAAAATCTTCACCTGTTTCTTTTATGAATTGCTCTGCGGCTTCTTCTTTGGAGATAAATCCTATGAGTACTTCATCATTATTTTTAGCTGCATAGTCTTTTGAAGATAATGCTTGTTGAACCTGAATCCTCTGGTTATCTGTGATGTCTTTCTTAAGGTAAACCTGAACTTCGATATTTTCTTTAATGATAGAAGTAAGTTTGTTTGTGTGTAATAGGAGCAGGCCAAATAGCCCTATCACGAACAAGGCGAGTGTTATACTAAATACTACACTTACAAAAGGGTAGCTTCCAAGTTTTTTCTTTTTTCTACTATCTCTTTCCACGGTTGCAGCCAAATTTAGTAATTATTTTGCTAGTTCATGCAAAAGGCATGGAAGAATACTGGCAATAAAAAAGCCTTTGTTTGAAGGCGGTACAAACAAAGGCTTTATTCAATAAAAAGGGTGTTTAATTATTCGATATCTACAACTTTTTCAAGTTTTTCGATAAGCGTTCTTTCTTTCACAGGCTTCAATTCTACAATTTTCACCTGTTGCTTATTAAGTGGATAAAACTTTCCTTCATAGTATAAGAATAGCGTTTTATCAGACTTAGTTTTAAATTCTAATATTTCATAAAGTTCCCTATCAAAATCACCGTATAAGAATAACTTCCCTCTATTGAACTGATAATGGAACGAATATTTCTTTTTGGTATTGTCTATTTCGACATCTAAAGAAGTAAGGTTACCTTCTATATTATCTACTATCTCGTTAGTAGGGGCTTCAAGGCTATCAGATTCTGAAGTTTCAAAAATAGGCGCTGCTGTTGGTCTGTTGATTTCAGGGTCTGCAGTTTCGTTATTATTAGTTACTGCAGGCTCTTCAGTTTTAGTTTCTGTTTTATTCGCTTCAGCTACCTCTGTGAGACCTTCATTATCATCCACTTCACTTTTCGATTCTATTTCGTTTTCTGAAGTTACATTATCTTCTATTGCCGGAATATCAATAGTAGTATTAGATTTTGGAGGCATAAATTCTGATGAGTCGTTGTCATCTATTAAATAATATGCTCCCAACGAGAGAAGCCCAACGATAGCTATGCCTGATGCTAACTTACCAAATGTAATGGAGCCACCAATACCCATACTTCCTCCAATAGGCACATTATCCATAATTGCCTTCAACTCACTTCTTCGTGCATCACGAATTCCTTCAATGATATCACGCTGAAGATCAAGCTCCTGCTTTAGCTCAGGGTCTTTAGCTACAGCTTGTTCAAATTCTTGCCTTTCAACCACAGACATGTCGTTCTCCAAATAGGCACTAATTTTTTCTAAATTACTCATATTATTTAATCAAGAAAGTCGCTCTCAGAATACTGAGATTTGACTAGTTCATCTAATTTTTTCTTACACTTATATTTTTTAGTTTTTGCAGTATTTGTATTTGCAAATCCTAGTTTATCAGCTATTTCCTGCATCGACATTCCATCGAAATAATAAAACATCAATACCTTTTTACATGTTCCGCCTAGCTGTCTTATACATTCATTAATAAGTTTAGCACGTTCCTTTTGATCATGCTGTGCGTATTCAACTCCATCTTTCTCTTCATGCGACAGGCGCTTCTTTCTATCGAGCTCTTTCCTCCAAAGGTTTTGACATATACTATAGAGGTAAGTACTAATTTTTGACGTAAGCACCAGGTTACCGCTAACAGCCTTTTGCCAAAATACTACAAGAGCATCTTGATAAATATCTTTGGCTTCCTGCTCTGTGCCACTGTTGGAAATGACCATTTTGGTCATCATTCTATAATATTTTTTATAGAGAACCTCCAGCGTTTTTTCATCACCTTTGCATATTTTCTCAAAAATCTCCTGATCTTTCATTTGAGCTCTGCTTTTTTATACATCCACATTCCGGTAGGTAACCCCCTTTTATTAGTATTGTGCAATTTTTATTGTTCCAACAATCATTTTGTTTTTAAAACCTTGTTTATTGGACTTGAAGCCACGTTTGAGTCCGGTAAAACCAACCCCAATAGCCTCTTATTTTAAGTTTATCTTCTTCAATCCAGATTTTACATTTATAAATTTTTCCTTCATCTGGTTTCAATACAGTGCCATTTACATACTCATCACCATCTTTTTCAAGATCTTTGATTATTTCCATTCCGATTACTTTCTCCTTATACCTTGGATCATCACTGGGACACTTATCGCAAATAGGATCTGGGTTCTGATCTGGTTCCCGGAATAACTTTATTATTTTGCCATAATATTTCCCGTTGCTTGTGTAGATTTCTACCACCGATTTTTCTTCACCGGTCTCGTCATCAATAGTTTTCCATTTACCCAATATTTCTTGAGCATTTACAGCTGAAAAACTGGTTATTATCAATATTGTACAAAGTATAAATTTCATGTTATAATTTATTGCTAGGCTAAATATATTTCATTTTAACTCAAAACAAAAAAAGCTCCCGTCAGGGAGCTTTTTTATATATCTAATTGAATTGTAAAATTACTCTTTTACTTTTTCAACTTGTTCTTTCACTTCTTCTTCAGTTCCTTCAAACTCTTCAACTTTGGTTACTTTTTCACCGTTTTCAGAGACGGTTTTAGTAACCACAGCTTTTACTTGCTCACCTTCAGTAGAAGTCATTTCAACTTTTACTTCATTGATAACTTCCTGGTGAATACCAGCTTCACTATGAGCATTGTGCCCTGTACCATTAAACTCTCCTAAGATTGGAGCAATTACAAGACCTACAAGACAAGTAAGTTTAATTAAAATATTCATTGAAGGACCAGAAGTATCTTTAAATGGATCACCTACTGTATCACCAGTTACTGCAGCTTTATGTGCTTCAGAACCTTTGTAAGTCATTTCACCATTGATCATAACACCAGCTTCAAATGATTTTTTAGCATTATCCCAAGCTCCGCCTGCGTTGTTTTGGAAAATTGCCCAAAGTACACCTGATACAGCTACACCAGCCATATATGCACCAAGAGCCTCAGGTCCCATTACAAAACCAACAATGATTGGAGTAAGAATGGTGATTGCACCTGGCAACATCATTTCTCTTAACGCTGCTTTAGTTGAAATCTCAACACATTTTCCATAATCAGGAGTACCAGTACCTTCCATGATACCTGGAATCTCTTTGAACTGACGTCTTACTTCCATTACCATGTCCATAGCTGCTTTACCTACGGATTTCATAGCCAATGCTGAGAATACAACTGGTATCATACCACCAATAAATAAGGCAGCTAATACATCAGCTTTGAAAATGTTGATACCATCAATGCCAGTAAATGTTACATAGGCCGCGAATAATGCCAGTGCCGTAAGTGCAGCTGATGCAATGGCAAAACCTTTACCAACAGCTGCAGTAGTGTTACCTACCGAGTCAAGGATGTCTGTTCTTTCTCTTACTTCATCAGGTAGGTCACTCATTTCAGCAACACCACCAGCGTTGTCAGCAATAGGACCAAAGGCATCAATGGCCAACTGCATGGCTGTAGTAGCCATCATAGCTGAAGCTGCAATAGCCACACCGTAGAATCCGGCAAGCTCATATGAACCCCAGATAGCCACAGCAAAAAGTATTACAGATGAGAAAGTTGATATCATACCTGTTGCTAAACCAGCAATAATATTAGTGGCAGCACCTGTAGATGAGTTTTGTACTATATCCAACACCGGTTTTTTACCTAAAGCGGTGTAGTATTCGGTAAATAATGAGATAAGGTATCCAACACCAAGGCCAACAAGAGTTGCATAGAAAACGTGTCTGCTAGGTATATCGAATGTTCCTTCACCAAAGAATTTCATTCCCGTAATAGTTTCAGGAAGCATCCAGTCAATTAAGAACCAACCAGCAACAGCGGTTAATAAGATAGCAGTGATGTTACCAATGTTAAGTGCTTTTTGTACTTCAGCTTCTTTAGCCGTATTGTCTTTTATTTTGATAAGGAAAGTACCAATGATAGACGAAACGATACCAACACCTGCGATCATGATTGGAAGTAGGATAGGACCCATGCCATTGAACGCCTCTATAACCTGACCTGCATCAGCCATGTCTTTAATGATGTAGTTACCCAACACCATTGAAGCAAGTACAGTAGCTACGTATGATCCAAATAAGTCAGCACCCATACCAGCAACGTCACCTACGTTGTCACCCACGTTATCTGCAATAGTTGCAGGGTTTCTAGGATCATCTTCAGGGATACCAGCTTCTACCTTTCCTACAAGATCAGCACCCACGTCAGCTGCTTTGGTATAAATACCACCACCTACACGAGCGAAAAGTGCAATTGACTCAGCTCCTAATGAGAAACCAGCAAGTGCTTCTAAAACTACGGTCATATTACCGTAGAAAGATCCTTCCATTCCCATGAAAGTGCTTACAAATATTAAGAAGAATAAACTTAGACCTAAAACTGCCAAGCCAGCTACGCCAAGTCCCATTACGGTACCACCGCCAAATGATACTTTTAACGCCTGAGGTAAGCTTGTTCTTGCGGCCTCTGTAGTACGTGCGTTTGCTTCTGTGGCAATACGCATACCTATGTTTCCTGCAACGGCTGAGAATATAGCACCTACAATAAATGCAGGAACGATCATCCAGCTTGTGGTTTCAACAGCCATTGATATACCAAATAATGCAACCGAGGCTAATACAACAAAAATGGCTAGAAGCCTGTATTCTGCACTTAAGAAAGCAAGCGCACCATCTTTAATGTTTTTAGAAATTTCCTGCATTTTCTCATTTCCAGGGCTTTGTTTTTTTACCCACGCCATTTTTATAAGCATGAAAACGAGGCCTAATACAGCTAAGCCAATCGGCACAAAAATTAAATTATCCATTCTCTATTTAATTAAAATCAGTTTTAAAACTAAAAAGGGCAGAATAGCCCTCTTTTAAAATCCAGCGCAAAGATAGAAGAACCTAGATTATTATAAAATAAAAAGAAGAAACAAATCAGAATAACATTACCTTAAGAATAGCTCCTGCAATCCTTCCCATAATGCCTTCTTCTTTGATTTGTCCGATTCGATGAGTTTTAGGTCATCAGCTAAGATTGTTTGACAATTTTGGTGCGTTGCTATTTTATAGATGGTAAGTGGCTTCAATTGCTCGATATGATTCACGCCAAATCCAATAATGGTTTTAGGCTTCAGTTCTTTAATAACAGCATCAACAGCTAAATCAACCTTTGCTAGGTTAACAAGCGCCACCTGATCAATGTCAAGTTTCACTGCAGAAAGTATATTTTTAAGAAAGGTTAGATTTTCATCAGCAACGAACGCTGCATTTTCATCAAAATTTAAAATGAGGATAGCAGCAGAGTTATCCCCTTTAACCGGAATTTTCTCAACATATGGTGCTGGTGCAGGTTCACTCACAGCATTTGAATCAACATTAGTATCTACATCAGTCTTAACATCTTCTTGCAAAGGCGAATCCGCTGACGATTCAGTAATTACGTAGACATCTTCTGTGATAAGGTATTTTAGATAGTTACTTTCCATTGGCTTTATCTAAATTGAAGATTGACTTGAGTTCTGTAGCTTCATCGGGTTTCATTCTTCCAGCTAAAACTAATCTTAATTGTCGTCTTCTTAATGCTCCATCGTATAAAGCTTTTTCATCTTCTGTTTCAGCTACAGCTGCAGGCACATCAATAGGTCTACCAGATTGATCCACAGCCACGAAGGTGAAAAACGCACTGTTACTTGCGAATTTTTTACCACTAGGAATATCCTCTGCATCAACTTCTATATGCACCTCCATAGATGAGCTGAAAGCACGTGTAACTTTTGCCTTCAAGGTTACCACATTGCCCAATTGTATTGGTTTGCCAAATGAGACATTATCTACCGAAGCAGTGACTACAATTCTATTTGAGTGCTTTTGGGCAGCAATGGCCGATACGATATCCATCCAATGCATTAATCGCCCACCCATTAGATTATTTAATGTGTTGGTATCGTTGGGAAGCACCAGTTCCGTCATAGTGACGTAAGACTCGCGTGCAAATTTTTTCTTTTTAGCCATGTGATTTCGAAGTTAGAAACTAGAATCTAGAGATTGGACCACTTAATACGATTTCCAAGCTTGATGTAGTTTCGTTAACATTTTGCCAATTTGGTTTAATTTATCATTAAACCGTTTATATTCATCTGATTCTATGTAATTACAATCAAGAGCAAAGCTAAGCCAATTTTGGGTTTCTTGACATGATCCTTGGGCATCAATTAAGTGTCTCTTGAAAACATTTTCATATTCTCTCTTAGCCCATCCCTCAACTATATTGGCACTGACTGATCTCGATGAACGAATAATTTGTGTCGTCAATGAATATAATTCTTCTTTCGGAAATGATTTTGATAACTCGAATACTTCCATTGCCATTTCATAGGAGGCTTTGAATACATTTAAGTCACGGTACGATTTGATCATATTTCCAATTTCTAACCTCTAACTTCTAACCTCTTTTTTTCTAACTTTCTTTAGAGGTCACTTTCTATTTAATTTATATTATTATCTTTTCCATCCTTCATCCCCTAAGAGAGGTACAAAGCTGAAATAATCAAAAGTTTCTTTTTTTATCTTTTTATCACCTTCTTTAATTATTCGGATCATCTTTTGGGACTGGTTATCACCAACCGGTATAATCATTACACCACCAACAGTCAATTGTTCAATTAAACTCTTAGGGACCGAAGGAGCGCCCGCGGTTACTATTATTCTATCAAAAGGAGCCTTATTGGGCAGACCTTTAGAACCATCGCCTTGAAAGAAGTGCGGCTTATAACCCATTTTCGGAAGGAATTTCTTTGTTCTCTCAAAAAGTACTTTATTATACTCTATGGTGTAAACCTTAGCACCAAGCTCCATGAGTACACATGCCTGGTAGCCAGATCCTGTCCCAACCTCAAGTACTTTATGACCGGGAGCTACCTCTAGTTTTTCAGACTGGAAGGCTACTGTATAGGGCTGTGAGATGGTTTGTCCTTCACCAATAGGAAAGGCCTTATCTTGGTACGCATGCGCCAAAAGCGCATTATCGAAAAAGAAGTGTCGTGGAATTTTTCCAATAGCTGTAATGACCTTTGGATCTGTGATGCCCTTTCCCTGGATAGTTTTAACTAATGATTTTCTTAACCCTCTATGCTTATAGCTGTCTTCCATGCAGCGAAAATAGCAAAAGTCAACTCAAAAATAAATACTAAATAAATTAGTATAAATATTTGTTATTTAAACTATTCAGTTCTAATTTGTGACAAATTACTAAAATAATTAGTATGAGAACGGATTATAAACTTAAATTATTGAGTAAGAAGCTTAAATCAGGTAAATGCCAGATAAAATTTTATGTTTCTTCAGATACACGTAAGAATATGTATGGGTATCTATTGGCGGAGTCTGGTACGACATTGAAGGAAGTAGTTGGAAAGATTGAGCATAAAGTGCGCATGATTGAGACTGCAAGTCAGCATTATCAATCGCATTTATATAATTTAGCAACGCGAGATGTAAGTAATGATCATATACTAATTTTTAATAACTAACTATGACATTGATAAGTGAAAATATTAAATACCTGAGAAAAAAATTAGGCTTGACGCAAGAGCAATTTTCAGAGGCGATTGGTATTAAAAGATCATTACTAGGTGCTTATGAAGAGGCGAGGGCAGATCCGCGCATCAACAACCTTATTAAGATGGCTGAAATGTGTGGCACTTCTGTAGATCTTATGATAAGTAAGGATGTAAGCAGGTTGAGTGAAAGCGAACTTAATGTTGATAAGCTAAAGCGTGGTAAAGAAGTACTGGCGATTACAGTAGATGAGAATGACAAAGAAAATATTGAGCTGGTGCCTCAAAAAGCTGCTGCAGGTTATACGGCTGGTTATGCCGATCCGGAATATATAACGGAATTACCAAAGTTTAAACTACCGATTCTGCCTTCAAATGCCACTTACAGAGCCTTTGAGATCACAGGAGATTCTATGCTCCCTATTTTGCCAGGAACAGTTATTATAGGAGAGTATGTTGAGGATTTGCGTGACATCAAAAATGGCAAGACCTATGTGCTCGTGACTAAGTCAGAAGGCATAGTTTATAAAAGAGTATTTAATTACCTCGATGAAAATGGGAAGTTATTTCTTGTGTCAGATAATAGACAATATGCACCGTATCAAATACACGCTGAGGATGTTTTAGAAATATGGTCTAGTAAGGCGTATATCAGTGTACAGTTTCCTGATGCTGATGATAAAAATGAAGTCAGTACTGAGCATTTGGCATCAATTGTCCTTGATCTACAAAAGGAGATATTGAAACTGAAAGAAGAGAGAAAAACTAATTAATAGATTCCACGGTTTCTTTTCTATTAATCTTCCCTGTGGGGGTTTCTTTGAATTTTTTTACAAATAAAATTTCTTTTGGGACCTCGTATTTTGGAAGCCTTTCGCTTAACGAATTTTTTAGTGTGGTAATTTTGCCACGTGCTAACTCGCCTTCAACTATAAGTGTCAGTTTTTCCCCAAGTTTATCATCTGGAATGCCATAAACGAAGTATCGGTTTTCTATTTGTAACTGTTTTATAAGCAACTCTATACTTTGCTCAATTTTTTCGCTTTGAATTTTAATTCCACCGGAATTAATAACATTATCAACGCGGCCAAGCCACTCAAACTGTCTATCATTTATCAAATTTACCCTGTCATTTGTAGCAACAGTATTGAAATTTGTAACAGCACCCTTAATTGTTAAACATTCTCTATGATCAATGTTAATTTCCATCCCATCCAGAGCGGTATAGAAATTGGATTTGGCAGGCCCGTTTAACCTTTTTAAAGCAATGTGTGAAACTGTTTCTGTCATGCCATATGTGCTGAAGCACTTGACTTTAAGATCGACCAATTTTGCGCCTAATGACGATGAGATTTCACCACCTCCTAAAATGATAGTGTCAAAATCATTGACCTTTTTAGCAGTGCTTTTTTCAGTTAATATGGCCTGCATTTGCATGGGAGTAAATGCTGCAAAATGAATATTATGGTTTAGGTCCGTGATAGGGTTGACTGCCGGTTCAGCAGTAATAATATTCATCTTATTAATCAGCGATCTTACAATCATCATTTTACCTGCTATGTAATCAGGACTTAAACACAGCAGGCTATTCATTTTAGGGTTTAAATTGAGTGCCTTGATAGTCATCATGGCACTGGCCATCATTTGCGTGCGATTGATTTCAATTAGCTTTGGGTTGCCAGTACTTCCGGAGGTATGCTGAGAAAACAATTCCTGACCTGATTGCCAGTCTTGAATAAAAGCGATGCAGCTTTCCTGGAATTTACTTTTTGGGGTCACATAGGTGATTTTGTTAAGGTCAAACTTCTCACCGCTGAAAACAATGAAGTTTTCCATTATTGCAAGTTGTTTAACTGCAGCTTAAAAGCCTTTAGAAGGTCAACATTTTCCTGACTATCCGATTCGAATTCTAAAATGATTGGTCCGTCAGAGAAAATAAACTCCTTAACAAGATTATTTAGCTTACTGCGTTTATCTAATAGGAGGTAGGGGATATCAAATTCACTAGCCAAGTGCTTAGCGGATAGTCTTTGGTTCGTTTCAAAGTACTCTTCCAACTCAGGTTGACTGGCTGGGCCGTTAATCATTCTGAAAATGCCACCGGCATGGTTGTTAAGAACTAAGATTTTTAAATTCTTAAGTGAATAGTTATGCCAAAAAGCATTACGATCATAGAAGAACGCCATGTCTCCGGTTATTAAAATCGTTTCTCGACCTGAAGCCAATGAAGAACCCATGGCAGTACTCGTGCTTCCATCTATGCCACTGGTGCCTCTGTTTGCAAAAACATTAACCTTTTGATCCTTATTTAGTCCAATGTAATTGGCGTACCTCACGGCCATGCTATTGGCTAGATGTAAATCAACATTGTCTAGTTTTGACATCACTTCAAAGATGACCTCAAACTCTCTCAATTGTTCTTGTGGAAAAAACTCAGCAAAGAGTCGTCTCGATTTGCGCTCTTCTATTTCCCACAAATGATAGAAATTTTCTTTTTTCTGAGTATCAAAATTTGATTCCTCTTCACACGCGATCAACTTTTGAAGAAAATACTCTGGGGTACAATTGGCGATATTGGTTAGCGACTGATAAGTGTCTGCTACCTGTCCAGCTTCTTGAATATGCCAATGTTCAATAGGCCGATGTTGTCTGAGGAAAAGTTTTAGATTTTTACTAATGGTAGAATTACCAAAAGTGACCAAAAGTTCAGGCTGTAGACTTTCATGTAATCCACTTTTACTTTGACCTAAAAACACATCGCTATGTGAAATAATGTTTTCTACCGTATGCAGGTTAGAAATGATGTCACCGAGCACTGGAACTTTCTGCCTGGTAGTAATTTCGTTTAACAGATCAACGATCTTGTTGTCGTATTTATGTTGACCACCTACAATGATCTTTTTATTGTATTTGCTCCATTTGTCAAGTAACTGGTTTATCGCTTCGGGGTCTGGTGCATAGCTTCCGTTTGATTGTTTTATCACCTTAACATTAGCATCGAACTGGTATTCGTCATTGTCAGATGGATAAAAAGGCTCACGGAAGGGAATATTGATATGTACAGGGCCATGTGGAAAGGAGGTGGCGCTGTTATAAGCTTCTGAAACCATGCGCTGACCATGCCATTTGGCATCATCGTGATTGAGGTCAACTGGAAATTGAAAGCTTTTCTTTATGTGTTCGCCATAGATATTTTGCTGCCGAATGGTTTGCCCATCTTGTTGATCAATCCATTCTGGAGGTCGGTCAGCTGTAATAACGATAAGTGGAACATGCTGAAAATATGCCTCAGCTATGGCAGGTGCATAATTAAGAGCTGCTGAGCCTGAAGTGCAAATGAGCACAGTTGGCGCTTCGGTTTGTTGTGACATGCCCAATGCGACAAACGCAGCGGATCTTTCGTCACTAGTGGTTTTAGTATTTATCTTGGGGTGCCTAGCAAAAGCTAACGTCAGTGGAGCGCAGCGAGAGCCAGGTGATAAGATGGCATCTTTTACACCTAGCTGGTGACAAATTTCTGCAACGTCAAAGATGGGTTGTAAATTCAAGACTCCAGTACATTTAAAATGGTATTCATTTTTAATTCCGTCTCATTCCATTCCTTAGAAGGGTTTGACGATTCAGTAACTCCAGCACCAGCATAAAGTGTCCCCTGGTTTCCATCCAATTCAAGGCATCTCAAATTAACAAAAATAGCAGTAGAACCATCACTATTCACAGGCCCGAGGTATCCACTAAAAAACTTGCGATCGTAATGTTCGTTTGCCTTTATGAAATTGTAGGCACTTTCCAGTGGCATTCCGCAAACTGCTGATGTAGGGTGGAGGAGGTCAAGCATCACTGAGCCTAACTGTGGAAAGTTTGTGGCCTCCATGTCTACGGTATATACTGTCTTTAGGTGTATCAGATTTCCGGCTTGAATGGTTTTTGGACCTAGCTCTTCAAATTCTCTGAGTCTGATTTTTTTAAAACAGTTGATTATGTACCTACTGACAAAAGCTTGCTCTTCAATCTCTTTTTGCGTCCATGCGATATCTGATGTGTCTATTTCGGGGTTATGTTTTTGTGTGCCAGCCAGTGCGACAGTTGTGAATTTAGAATCTTTAGTGTTAATGAGTGTTTCTGGTGTTGCCCCAATCCACAGATTAGTTTCTGATGTGTAGACAAGTGAAACGAAAGATGTATTATAGCTAGCTGTAAGATTTGAGAATATTGAGCCAGGATTAATGCCCTCTTTAAAGGTGATTTTTTTAAATCGAGAGGGAACAACTTTTTGAAATTGTCCTCGCTTGATATGGCTAATTGAGTTGTTTACCAGATTTATAAAGTCATCGGATGGATTTGATTCTATGGTGTAATCTATTTTGTCAGACTTTTGTTTGAAATCATATTCGTCTAAATGGCTTTCGAGTTGTTCACGAAGGGAGTCGTTGCCTTCAATGGATTTGTCCTCAAGATTAATTTTAAGTTTGGCTTTAATAAAGTACCGCTTACCTTCTTTTTCAAAAGGGGCGAAAATGAAACCTTCAGATAGGTTCTCCAGTGGTATATCGCTGAGTGTGAAATCTTCAGAATCATCAATAAAAACATTGATTACATCTTGGGAGGGTAGTTGCCATACTGCCAGTCCATAAGCGTTCTTTTGGCAAAAGTTCAGCGCCCCGGCAAGAAGCTCATTTTCTGAAAGTGATTGAATTATGTTGGAAGTAGCAGTAGATTCTATCATACTTTATCAATAACCGCCATTGTAATACGACTAACGCATAATAGCTGACCTTGTTCGTTTGTAATTTTAATTTCCCACACCTGGGTAGATCGGCCAACGTGAATAGGGGTTGTTTTACCATAAACATACCCTGATTTCACTGATTTAATGTGGTTGGCGTTAATTTCTAACCCTACAGTGTACTTGTTTTGATCAATTACTGTGCAATGTGCTGCAACACTTCCCAATGTCTCGGCCATGGCAGCACTGGCTCCCCCATGTAAGAGACCATATGGTTGATGATGACGATGGTCAACTGGCATTTTTGCTGAAATAAAATCTTTACCGACTTCAGTAAATTCCAGCCCAAGATGCTCCATCATGGTATTGCTATTCATCTTATTGAGGTCTTCTACAGTTATCTTGGGATTAATCATGCGAGTTCGTAAAAAAAGTTAAATTTGCTTGCCAAAAATACGAGAAATTGAAAAGCAAAAAAATATATTTAGTACGTCACGGGCAGACAGATTATAACCTTAACGGTATCGTGCAGGGTAGTGGGATTGATGCTTCTTTAAACGAAAAAGGGCAACAGCAAGCTGATATATTCTATAGCTCATTCTCGAGTGTGGCATTTGACAAAGTATATACCTCTGCCTTGAAGCGCAGTATACAATCTGTTCAGCAATTTATTGATGATGGTGTGCCCCATCAAGTTGTACCGGAACTTAATGAGATAAACTGGGGCACCAGAGAAGGTATAAAAATCACTCCCGAGGAGGATGAGTATTATCATTCAGTAATTAAGAAATGGCAGGAAGGTAATATTACACTAGAAATTGAAGGTGGGGAGAGCCCACAGCAGGTTTTTGACCGGCAAACCAAAGCTTTGGATGTGATATTGGCTAATCACACCGAGGAAACAATACTTATTTGCATGCATGGCAGAGCTATGCGGATTTTGCTTTGTCAAATGCTGAACTACCCATTACATTGCATGGATATGTTTGAGCACTCTAACCTTTGCCTATACAAATTGAATTATACTGGAAATATGTTTTCAGTAGAGCTATTTAATTACACAGCCCACCTTAACGGGAGGTATTCTTAATGCTTTTTAAAGCTGTCTTGGCTTTATTATCCAGGCTGTTTTTATAGGCATGATGCTTATATGATAGTACTTTCTCAAAAAAGTACTTAGCCTGTTCCTCATTACCCTGTGCATTATAAATATAGCCCAGTTGAAGACAACTGTTTGGGGCGAAATAGGCATCATTCTGCTGAAGTGAAATTACGTTTTTGTATAGACCAATAGCTATTGGGTATTCTCCCAACTTATGTTGTAATCTGGCTTTTCTATAGGTAAACTCAAGCTGGTCATTGATTTTTAGCTGTTCATCATCTACTAGTTTGATGATACTATCTGCCTTTTGAAATTGGCCCCCGTCTGTAAAAAGACGGATCTGCATTATTGCAGGGTCTGGTAATCCATTCTCGATCATTCTTTGTGCATGTTTGTCGGCTTCAGTAAGTGTTTGTCCTCTATTTTGTGCTGTCAAGAATAAACTCTCTGCTTTTTTAAGGTCTTGTTGGAGCAATGCTGCTAAACCCAGTTTGTAATAAGTGTCTTTGATGAAATTCTCTCCTTTGAATGTTGCTAAAAATGTCTCCAAAGAATTTCTAGCCTTGTTATAATTACCTAGTTGAAGGTGAGCTTCTCCTGCAAGATATGCAAGTAGAGGGTTTTGACTTTTGTTTAGAGTCTTTTCATATATACTGATAGCCATTGATGCGTCAGAATTTTTCATTGCTATTGCCATACCTATATAGCTAAGCAACGGCCCGCCATCCAGAATTTGTTCTATGTTATCGGTGGCCTGCTCGGAGTTATTAAGCAAGTAAGCATCAATGACTCTTGAAAGTAGCCCGGCTTCAATACTAAACACATCATTGTTTGTTGCAATAATAGCCAACTCATTAAGCCCGGTCTGCACATCGCCATTCATACCCATTAAATTTAAAACCCATTGATACTGTTCCGGAATACTTCCAATTAGCACATGTAGCAACCCACTCGTTTTTTTGTTGTTAACAAATTTGGGGTACAATTCAGTATTTTCTGAGGTCAGTTTATAGGCCTGACGTATATTCCACGCTGCAGACAATTCATTACCTAATTTTAAATTGATAAACGCTGACCTGAGTTTTATCTCTGCAAGAAAAAATCTCCGCCATGGGCCTTGGAGTTGATTGATGAGGTCCTCAATTAAAGATTCATTATCCTCTAGTAGATCAATTAACTCAGCGTTTTCGGTTACCAGGTATGCCAGTGTGAGGCGATAATGAAAAATGAAAGCCTCGCCAGGGGATGATGGAGTGTGGGTCTTTAGTGCTTGGTACTCAAAGTCAAGGTTAATGGTGCGTTCATAAGCTTCCTTGTAAAAAGGTGAATTTTGACTTTTACAAATTAAAGGAGCGGCTAGTATGAAGCAAAAAAGGTAAGCGGTTAAGCTTACCTTTTTCAATGAAATATATGTACTCAAAGCCAAACTTATGTTTTTAGGCCTTTTTCTTCTTTCTTCTTGTTGTTCTCTTAGGCTTTTCCTCTTTTAATGACTCCATGTCAACATCTGCAAGGATACGTCCAGAGTGCTCGTCAATAACGATTTTTTTCTTCTCTCTGATCTCAGCAATCTTTTGAGGAGGTATAACGATGTTGCATCCCTCTGCTGCACCTCTTTTTACTGTAACTACTGCTAGACCATTTGACAGGTTAGCTCTAAGTTTTTCGTAATATCTAAGCAGCTTATCTTCAATCTTTTTAGTAGCTTTTTCACGGTCAGATAATAATTTCTTTTCATCTGACTCGCTTTCTTTAAGAATTGCTTTCAATTCGTCTTGCTTGCTACTGAGGTCTTTACCTCTTTCGCTGATTATTTCTTCTATAGCAGCGATTTCTTCTTTCTTTCTTTCAATCGCCTCGTGAGCTTCTTTGGTTTTCTTTTCCAGAATCTGGATTTCTAACTCTTGTAGCTCAACTTCTTTTGTTATGGCATCAAACTCTCTGTTATTTCTAACATTGTTTTGCTGCTCATTGTATTTTTTAATTAAAGCCTCGGATTCTTTGGTTCCTGCCTTATTGCTTTTAATGCTTTCTTGTAGTTGGTCGAGATCATCGTTGAATCTCCCAAGTCGGGTTTTGTACCCTTCGATCTCGTCTTCAAGGTCTTGAACCTCGTCAGGCAGATCACCTCTTAGTTTTTTTAATTCATCTAGTTTAGAATCAATGGATTGTAGTTTTACGAGTGCTTCGAGTTTTTGGGCTACGGTGTTATTTTCCATGTATTTTATAAGTAACTAATTGGGTTTGTTACAGTTTCTGATAAATTGGTTGCAAAGGTAGTAAATTTTTTACTTAATATATCATGTAATAATTCTTTTGTATAGACTTCACTTTCATAGTGGCCTATGTCTGCAATAATGATTTTTCCTTCTGCGTCAAAGAACTCATGATATTTGAAATCAGCAGTGATAAATACGTCTGCTTTTTTGGCCATTGCCTTTTTAAGTAAGAAACTTCCAGCGCCACCACACCAAGCAACTGTTTTAATTTTACGATCTATTAATTGTGTATGTCTGATACAATTTAAAGACATCTTTTCTTTTAACGTCTGCAAGAATTCAATAGGTTCCATTGGTTTATTTAAAGTGCCAATCATACCACTTCCAACTTCCTGGTTGCTGTTTTCAAGTTGTGAGATATAGTATGCGACTTCTTCATAAGGGTGCGACTGTTTTAATGCTGACACAACAGCTCCTTCCAGATATGAAGGGAACATTAACTCAACGCGATCCTCTGTAGCGCACTCTAATTTATTCTTTTCGCCAATGTGAGGGTTGGCAGCCTCACTCGGTTTGAATGTGCCAGTACCTGTAACAGTAAAACTGCAATGGCTATACTCTCCAATTTCGCCAGCACCAGCATTGTACATCGCACTTAAAACTTTTTCACGATTTTCTGTAGGTATAAATGTAACTATTTTGCTTAACAGCTGTTTTTTTGGAGCTAGAATCTTTGGAGATGCTATCCCAATCTTATCGCCAATTTTTTTGTTTACTCCTATATGAACATTGTCGAGATTGGTATGGATTGCAAAAATGGCAATATCATTCTTAATAGCCTTTATAATGGTACGTTCAACGTAATCTTTCCCTGTGAGTGACTTGAGTCCTTTAAAGACTATAGGGTGATGTGCCACAATGAGGTTGCAGTTTTTGCTTATTGCTTCATCTACAATTGTTTCGATACAATCGAGCGATACAAGGACACCACGCACTTCATCACCTGGGTTGCCTGTTATAAGTTGTGCATTGTCATATGACTCTTGATATGAAGGAGGCGCCACTTCTCCTAAATACTGAACAATGTCTTTTATTTTAGTCATAAAAAGCCAATTTTGCAGTCGACCAAAGATATACAAAATATCATATCTGAAAAGTTAACATGAATTTTTTAGGCGTAATACTTTATCCTTTCGCTGTGCTTTATGATGCAGGCACACGATTTAGAAATTATCTTTTCGATATTGGCTATAAGAGATCCTTTGAGTTTGATACTAGAGTTGTTTCTGTAGGAAATTTAACGGTAGGAGGCACGGGTAAAACGCCTATGGTAGAGTATCTCATCAGGTTATTGAAGGGGCATTATAAGCTGGCTACTTTAAGCCGTGGCTATGGTAGAAAATCTAAGGGGTTTAAGATTGCCTCAAATGAAGATGATGCTAGCACTTTGGGAGATGAACCTTACCAATTTTTTAATAAGCATAGCGACATCACGGTAACAGTGGGAGAGGAACGAGCAGTTGCCATACCGTTTATTCTTGCAGAAAGACCAGAGACAAATTTGATTCTACTCGATGATGCCTATCAGCATCGACCTGTTAAACCAAACTTAAACATATTGCTTTCTAACTATCACAAACCATTTTACAAAGATTTTTTAATGCCCTCGGGCAGACTTAGAGAAGCCAGAAAGGGTGCTGATCGGGCTGATATTGTGGTAGTGACAAAATGCCCGGAAAATTTAAAAAACGAGAGCTTGAAGGAAATTGGAAATCAAATTGGTAGATACACAAATGCACCGGTATTCTTTTCAACTATTAACTATGGCCAACTGACGCCTGTTTATAGTAAAGAGAGTATACCTTCGTTAAACGTAATACTATTTTCAGGATTAGCTTCTGCAGATTTATTTAGTAAACACGTGAGGAAAAAGTATAATGTAATCGAAGAAGTAGCATACGCTGATCATCATCATTATACTAAAAATGACATTGAAAAATTGATCGCACTCAGAGAAAATCACCTCGACCAGAGTATTTGTTTCATAACTACAGAAAAAGATATGGTTAAACTCTTATCTAAAGAATTTAGAGCTTTGTTTGAAACATATCCTGTGTTTTATATACCTATTGAAATGCAATTTGTAAAAGATGGTAAGGAATTTGAGTCACTTGTTTTAAACAAATTGGGATCAATAAATTGAGTCACATTCTTTATAAACATTTGTCGGTCAGACTTAAATTCTTTTCTATAATTTTGAGCGTGTTTTTTCAAAAGCTTTTTATAACGACAGTAATTTTACTCAGCGCTATTAGTGGGGCATATAGTCAAATCATTGATGTAGAGGAAGAAGGGGAAGTCGAAGAGAGGTCAGGCTCCTCAATTCTGGATGACTCCACTAAACAGGTGTATGGTCCTTCGACAAGCCTTTTTACATATCAGAAGCATGTAAAATATAATAATAGACATTACTACAATATTGATACTTCTGTTTTAGACCTTCATAAATATCAATTTGTAGTAAAGAAAGAGCGACTGTATACTAACCTTGGTAATATAGGCACACCGTCAAATAGTATTTATCCTTTGCAGCAAGATAATATTGGAGCGACTTCCGGGTTTACTCTTTTCGACTTGTACTGGGAAGGCCCGGATGAGATAAAGTATTACAATACGAAATCACCATACTCCAGCTTTAAAATTATTTGGGGAGGCCAAGGCAGGGCAGTTACCGATGTAAACTATGCCATAAATGTAGATGAAAGGTCTGGATTTGGGTTTAATTATAGAGGCTTATTCATAGATAAACAAATACAACGATCAGGTCGAGGTGATAGAAACGTGAGAGGCACTTACTATACGCTTTTCGGTCACTATGCCACACGAGACGGTAGGTACCAGGTGCTGGGTAATTTTATAAGAAATAACCATTTGGTAAATGAATATGGTGGTATTTTGACTGAGGAAGGAGCCATACCGGAATATTTTGATGATAATCGGCAATTGAGCCTCAATGAAGCCAAAAATAATGAGTTGCGAACCAACTACCACCTATACCATCAATACAAGCTTAATAGCATTATACAGGCTTATCATGAGTATGATAGGTACAAACAGCAGAATGATTTTGAAAACAGTTTTAACTCAGACTCCGAGTATTTTGATTTTGTAGAAATTGATACGATCGACAATGTAAAGGATCGATCTAAGATAGTTTACAGGCAGCATGAATTAGGCTTAAAGGGAGATATAGGTAAATCATTTTATAACTTCTATTACAAATACCGTGATGTTGACTTTAGATATAAACACCTAAATGTGGACACAATAAATAGTGTTGATAGTAATGTAAAAGAAAGTTATGGTGGAGTAGATGTGCGTTTTGGAAATGATTCGGTAAGCTATATCAGGGGGTATGCAGAATATCAGCAAGGTGGCAATTTTAAAATAGGTGGAGAGCTTAAAAACAATTGGCTGTCAGTGAATGGCGAGACCCAACAACATGCCCCGGCATATATTTATCAGGCTTATCGAGGTACGCATGACATTTGGGTGAATGATTTTAAATCAGGTATTACCACGAAGCTTCATGCGAATTTGAATGTAAAACTAGGACCAATTATGGTTCGTCCAGGTGTTACATACAGACTGCTTAGTAATTATTTATATTTTGAGAAAGATACAACGGCTTCTAGCGATGGTCAAGCAGTTTTACCTAAGCAAGCCTCTTCTGACATTAATATTTTAAGTCCCGAGTTAGGTATTGAGTTGAAGTTCCTGAAGAAATTCACATTCAAGTCACACACCATTGTAAATAATGTTTCTGGTGGTTCGGCAGATGCCGTACGTTTACCTGATATTTATACACGCGCCCAGTTGTACTATGGTGATATCAGTTTTGATGGCAACTTAGAATGGAATATTGGTTTTGATGCTTATTGGAAGTCAACATATTTCGCAAATGGTTATGACCCTGCCATCATGCAGTTTTATGTGCAAGATGATTTTGAAGTTGAGTCATTCCCATTGGTTGATATGTATTTAGATGCTAAAATTAATCGAGGTAGATTTTTTCTTAAGCTGAATAATATCTACGAAATCTTTACAGATATCGGCTATTTTGCCACGCCTGAGTACCCGGGACAAACGACTATTTTAGATTTTGGATTCGACTGGTCTTTTTACGATTGATATATGGAAAAGCATGTTTTAGGACTTGATTTACCCACAGATCCACGTTGGGTAAATATTGCAGAAAAAAGGATAGAAGATATATTAGTTGATCACGCCTATTGCGAGCAAAAGGCAGCAAGCTCATGTATATCACTGATCGTAAAATATCCAGGTAAAGATAAGTTGGTAGAAATGCTCACACCAGTGGTGGCAGAGGAATGGAGCCACTTTGAGCGTGTGATTGAACAGCTCAATAAGCGTGGATATAAATTAGGGAAACAGCGAAAGGATGAGTACGTAATAGCCTTGTCACAAATCGAAAAAAAAGGTGGGAGTCGCGAGCAACAGTTAGTTGAAAAGTTGCTGATTAATGCACTTATAGAAGCCAGAAGCTGTGAAAGGTTTAGACTGCTTTGGAAAAATATCGAGGATGAAGAGCTACAAAAATTCTATTACGAATTAATGGTTTCGGAAGCCGGACATTACAAAAACTTCATTCTTTTGGCAAAAGAGTATATGCCAGAAGAGCACGTGTCAAAACGGTGGAAGGAAATACTAAAAGCTGAATCAGAAATCCTGGCTAATATCGAACTGAGAGGCGATAGGATGCACTAATCTTGATTTGAAATTTGAAATTCAGGATTCGAATTATGTACCTTGGAAATCTCAAATATTAAATCTCAAATATCGAATTAATTAAGTCTTCTGTTTCTTCTTCTTGGCTGCTGGGAAAAGGATGTTATTGAGAATCAATCTATAACCTGGTGAGTTTGGATGTAGATTTAAATCCGTAGGCTCCTCATTTACCATGTGCTGATAATCTTCCGGATCATGGCCACCATAAAAAGTCCAAAAACCTTTACCGAATACACCATGGATGTATTTAGCCTCTTTTATTGACTTGTTTTCTCCCATAATGACAACATCAGGTTTTACAAGGTTCTTTTTATAACCTGTCGTTTGACCATAAAACCCTTTGATTACACGTGTGTGATTTTGCGTAAGCATAGTAGGTATGGGGTCCCATTTAGCAGAAAACTCGAACAAATTGAAATAGTCATTTTCTTCTCTAAGACCTCTTTCGGATAGCTGATTATCGATATTTGAGTATTCGTACTCGTAGGGGTCTTTAGATATTTTGAAATTTTCAAACGCAAAGGTGTTATCATAATTCAGCTTTTGTTGCGCCATAGGGTCGGCCGCATCTCCATCGAACATACGCTCAATCATATCAATGCCGGCACCCGCTAATGCAATGTCATAGGTATCTGTGGCGGAGCACATGGCAAATAGAAATCCACCGCCAGATACAAAGTCTCTGATATTTTTTGCTACCGCTAATTTGAGGTGAGAAACCTTGCTAAACCCATGTTTTCGTGCAGATTCTTCAAACTCCCGCTGCTGCTCGATATACCATGGCATATTTTTAAATGACCTGTAAAACTTTCCATACTGTCCGGTGAAGTCTTCATGGTGTAAGTGCAACCAGTCGTACGTAGGCAAATCGCCTGCGAGTACTTCATCATCGAAAATTACATCATAGGGAATTTCTGCATAAGAAAGTACAAGCGTTACGGCATCATCCCAGGGCTGCTTACTTTTTGGTGAGTAAACGGCAATTTTTGGAAATTTTTCCAAACGCATAACATCTGTATTAGCCGTTGGGCTTGCCAGTTGCTCTACTATGCTATTCGATTGCGCATCAGAAATAACTTCGTAGCTCACACCTCTGATGATGAGTTCGTTTTCAAATTTTTGATAGTATTTACACATAAAACTTCCACCTCTGAAATTGAGCAGCCAATCGATCTCTATTTCATTTTGCAAGATCCAATAAGCGATACCATAAGCCTTGAGGTGATTGCTTTGTTTTTCGTCCATCGGAATCATGATATAGCTGGCATGACAAAACGAAAGGACGAAAACACAGATAAAAGTGAGCGCAAGTTTTTTCATAAGTAGATAACTTCAGCATGTAAAATAACCGATAAGAGTTAGAATTGACTTATCATGGCATTTACTCTTTGTACAACGTTAGTTTTATTTAATTTAGTTTCAAAATAAGCGGGCTTTCTATGAATCTAATTGAAAATATAAGAGAAGGATTAAGGTCGGTAAATGCCAACCTGCTGAGAACGATACTTACAGCTCTTATTGTGGCACTGGGTATTACTTCCTTAGTAGGAATACTTACAGCTATTGATGGTATTCAATATTCAGTAACTGATAGTTTGTCTGAGCTCGGTGTTAATACTTTCGACATATATTCAAAACGCAATCGAGGTGGTAGACAAGGAGGGGTAACTGAAAGATCTTTCCCGCCATTGAAGCTGAAAGAAGCCCAAAGATTTGTAAACAACTACTCATACCCTGCAGACATTAGTTTGTCCACCAGTGTGACGGGCGTAGCAGAGGTAAAATATAAATCAGAAAAAACAAACCCCAATGTATGGGTACAAGGCGCAAATGAGGAATATGTAGCGCTTGAAGGGCTAAATATTGACAAAGGACGTAACTTCTCAATTATCGAGATGCAATATGGTACCAATGTGGCGATCGTTGGTAAAGACGTAGTTGATGCATTAATGAAAAACAATCAGGATCCTATTAACGAAGAGATATCTCTACTAGGTTCAAAGTATAAAATCATAGGTGTTCTGGAAGAAAAAGGCCAGATTGGAGGAGGAGGCGGTCCCGACAACTCTGTGATCATTCCTATTATAAATGCAAGTCGTTTATCTTCTAACCGTGACTTAAGGTATAGCTTAACTGTAGGTATTAATAATCCTAATGACCTCGATTTTGCCATGGGCGAAGCCACCGGACTCATGCGACAAATCAGACAAGATCGATTGGGAGAACCTAACTCATTTGAACTAGCTAAAAGTGAGTCTTTGGCAGAAAGGCTTGAGCAGGTGACAAGCGTCATGCGTTTAGGAGGATTTGGTATCGGGTTTATAACACTTTTAGGCGCATCTATTGCGTTAATGAATATTATGCTTGTATCCGTTACGGAAAGAACCCGTGAAGTGGGCGTGAGAAAAGCATTGGGGGCTACTCCATTGAGAATCAGACAACAATTTATCATTGAAGCCATCGTGGTTTGTTTGCTGGGTGGTATTACGGGTGTATTGCTAGGTATCGGAATAGGCAATCTCATTAGTCGTGTGATAGGCATCGAAGGTCTTGTTTTGCCCTGGATATGGATTTTTGTGGGCTTGGCAGTATGTATCGTTGTCGGTCTGTTTTCTGGCTATTATCCTGCTAGAAAAGCCTCTAAACTTGATCCTATCGAGTCCCTGAGGTTCGAATAGTAAAGCAACATATTGATTTACAGATGAATTTTACCTATCTAGTAAGGGTGAAAAAAGTCGTTGTCATCTTATCCTTAATTTTGTTATCTAACCAAAGCTTACAGGCTGCTGAGTTGGTATTGTCTGGGGCGTATCAGGGTAAAGACATTTATGTTCAGAACCCATTTGATATTCAGACCAAGAAGTTCTGCACCACAGGTGTATATGTAAACGATCGAAAGGTTTATGATAACCCGAAAATTTCAGCTTATAAAATTGATCTTTCTTACCTTGAAATCAATGACCTGGTTGTCATTAGAATTGAGCACTCTGAAGGCTGCAGGCCAAGAATTGTCAACCCCCATGTACTGAAAAAAACCGATGCTGGTTTTAGTATACTCACATCAGAAGCTGATCATAACTCTATCAATTGGGCTACAGAAGGCGAAGTAGAGTCTGGCTTTTATGTTGTTGAACAGAAGACTGAGGATCAAGATTGGACCATCATTGACAGTGTGGCTGCAAAGGGTGCCTTAGGCCGTAATTTATACACGGTGCCAGCACCACATCAAAAAGGAGAGAACGCGTACCGGGTTAAGTATGCGGGTACTTCAGGAGCAGTCAGGTATTCTGTCGAAATGTATTTTACTATGGCAGAGAGAATCACTTTCTATCCGGCCATTGCAACTACAACGCTAACACTATCAGATTCTGCCAGTTACATTATTACAGATTTTTTAGGCAAGGAAGTAAAGCGCGGTGAAGGAGTTGAAATTGCCATCCAGGATCTTAAACCAGGGGAGTACTACCTGTCTATTCAAAATCGGAAAGAGCGGTTTGTAAAGAAATGAAAAAGGCCAGCTCTTCTTGAACTGGCCTTTAAACTACATTAGTTTTTATTACTCCCGATGCATAATTATCAATCGCTTCCTTATCGGTTGGTTGTCTTTACCTCTAAGCTGTACGTGGTACAGCCCAGCTGCTAAGTCTTGCGTGTTTACATTCAATATGCGATCATTTTGGTCAATCGTTTTGCTGTAGACTAGTTTCCCAAACGAATCATAAATTTCAACATTGTCAGACGTATGTGAGCCAAGTACGATAGTGACTTGTGAATTGGCCGGGTTAGGGTAGAGGTTGAAATTTTCGGCTACTTCACTGTCAATACCTGTTACCTGATCAGGAGCGGTTACATCCAGAATAATTTCTGATTGGTAGATTTCTCTAGTCATTTCGTTTTGAACAAAAACAACTACCGCAATGTCGTCCAGATCAATCACATTTCCAGGAATCCATGAGAAATTGACAGGATCCATGGCCATCTGATTCTGAGCACCGCTTGTATCAAGTCTCAACCCTGCTGCATTTGGCAACAGTTTACGCAATACAAATTCGAAATCAATTTCATTACTATTCACAGACGAAACCCCTAACTGGGACAGTAAGATATCTTTTTCTAGTACAGCTGCTGTAATGAGAATGTTCTCATTAAGGACACTGTTGTTTTGTGGAGTTGGTATTGCTTCGATATTCAGCGCACCACCACTCGTGCTTACGCTGACATCAAGATCAAATTGCGCAAGAATTAAAGAACGAAGGTTGAATTCTCTAAGACCCCATTGCGAGAATGGTTCATCTTGGGCAATAAAGCCATCAATGACAGCTCTAGGTGTCTGAGAGATATCGTAATATAAGGCCCTTGCACTTGGGTCTACTGTATTGGCATCATTTAGAGGATCGAATCCAGGGAAGTCTGTATGATAATTGATTTTGATCATCACGGTGCCATCAGCATCTTCAACATCAAATGATTTAAGGTAATCACTTTCGGTTCTGGTAATACCACTCTGAGAGGTATTGGTAAAATTCTCCACCATTACTGTTCTTGTTCTGGTTCCAAAGAAAAGATTGTCAAAGGCAAAGCCAGCACGATTTGGATTAGCATTTATGCTACTAAAAGCGAATCTAAAGTTTACATTTTGGCGGTTTGCCGTTGGTATACTATCTAACACATGCTTTGGCTGTTGCATACCTAGAGAATCAGACCATCCATAGTCAGTAGCTCCTTTACCTGGCCTTGAAGGCAGGTTGTCACCATTATACCAATCTTCTCCAGAGTCTATTTCTCCTAATGGAGACCAGACCTTAGTTGGGTCTGCTACGTTTTTATCATCAATTGAGTATTGAAGAATAGCACCATCACCAGTAGCCATATCCCAGAATGCATCAAATTGTATCAAAGGACGGGCAACAGCACTTATATCCATTGAAGGGCTGTAAATATACGAGACTTCATCACCATTGTAACTTGTATTTGGTCCAGTTACCCACATGAAGTTACCAGCTTCTCCTATATTGTCATTCTGATCAGAACGCATCCATGAATTATTGCCTGGATCAATAATTATCCACCCTTCAGATCCTGTTTCAAAACCATTGCTTGGTGCAGTGGCAACATCATATTTGTCAAGTACAGCGATGGGTAGAGAAAGTGTATCATAACAACCTATTGAAGATTCAACTGTAAGGCTGACCGTATCAATTAAAGTTGAGCTGTAGGTATAATTGATTATATCATCTGCGTTTGTGATTCTATCAACTATTTGTTGATTTCCGTCTCCGAATTGCCACCTAAGTCTTCTAACTGTATCTGAACTAAGAATACCAGGTTTTGGAGTATTATTTGTGAAAATAAATTGATCCTCAATATTTACACCTGTAAAGTTGAACGAAGCTTGAGGAATCCCTCCAATGTTTAATACGAATGGCGAACTAAAATTGTCCGCTCTACAGCCTCTATCAGTAATAACCTCAAGTGTAATGTTGTATGCTCCAGGATTTGAATAAATGTTAGTCGCCAAACTATCTAGTGGATTAGTGGTTTCTTTTACTTTACCTTCATCATCAAAATCCCACCTTCTTGCAGCTATACTATTTCCAGAAGTGTTCTCTAAAATTACTTCCTGTCCCTCGCAACCTCTTACATTAGTTATATTTACCACTGGACTTTCATTTATGATAAAAGTGGTTGAAGCGGTGTTTACACAGGCAGTTTCATTATTAGTAAATGTATATGTTATAGTATATTCACCGGGACCATAATCGCTTGCAAGTACTTCAGTATCAAATGTTGCATTTCCATCTCCAAAATCAGTTAAACCTGTCATTACATTTACAAGAGAGGGACTTGTAATTGTAAATACACCAGTCGATCCAGCACCTACAACGGCAGGAAATCCTGAAACAGAGACATCTCCGAAGTCGTCACAATAATTTGTAAAGTCATTCAGATTACCCTCAATATCCAATTGTATTGCTACGGTTGGCAAAACAAATGCTCTTACAATTTGACGAATTTCTTCAGTTTCACCTGGATCAGATAAATTGTCATAAATAGCTGTAAACTCAAGCACAACATGGCTTGAATCCCCTGACCCATCATATACTGCAATCGCAGGGTCAAATATATAATTTGTCCCGTTGAATGTTAAGCTTGAGTTTATGCCTGGGTTAGTATTATTGTTCATGGTTAAAGTGTTTAATCTAAAAACTTCACCATTAATCACGACCTGATCATCAATAGTTGCTGATGCTTCGTCTTGGCAGTAACTTGTTTTCAAGCCCTCAATTGTCAAGTCAATGATATCTACAGTTTTTGGAACTGATGACCTGCATCCATTGTCATCAATAAATGTATGTGTTATGATGTGAGTACCTACTCCAGCTAATTGCACATCGAAAATTGTTCCATTTACTGCGGTGCCTGTAAATAAATTACTTTCACCACTAAAGGTATCAGCTATTGTATTTGGAATTAAAGAGACTTGATCTGCATCATTAATATTGACAACTGTATTGGAAGGGTTTAGCGTGAAATCCACAGCAGGTATTGGGTCTAAAATTGCTTGCCCCAAACTTTGTCCAAACTGGAAATTTCCATTTGTGGCATTGCCTGCTAATTCTATAGTTCCTGTAGATGAAGATTCAAAAGTTCGGATTTTAAGACCACTTATAGTTATTTCATCTCGAGAACTACCTCCAGAGGTTGAATATATGATGCGTAATGTAGATGGGTTCCTATACTCATAAGATATATTGTCAATTTCACCAGAAGGGTCATAGTTTGCCATTGTCGTTTGTTCAGCATCGGATGCAGTGTAGAATTCAAATCCAGTAGGCAGCGTAATGTCAAACTTAAGATCACTGCCAGTTGATAAATCATTATCACCGCCTTCAATAATTCTGAAAGGTGTGCTTATAAATTGGTAGTCTCCAGGGCAGATTTCCAAATCTTCTAAAAATCCAGCTAGTGCTGGAGAAGAACCAACAGTTGATATATCTAATATTAATGGAACATTCGGGTCTGTATCACCAGGATCTGACATTCTATTTGGTACTTCATCTTCCCCTATTAGGTAAACGTCATAATCTTGACTTGAACTTAACCCTCGAATTGATATAAAGAAATTTTGAAAACCGGTACCTATATCTATAGACCCAGAACTTCTAATGGTTCCACCGCCAGAGTAAGTAAGAGGTTCAAATATTTCGCTGCCATCAGTAGGAGGTGTATCCCCGTCATCAAGTACTAAGTAATAAACCTTACCCTCTTCATCCATTTGTACTTTTAAATCAAATCCAATGTCATAGATTGTCTCAATTATATCAACACTGTTAGTTAACTGAAAAATAGGTGCATTAGCATCTGCCGTTGTGAAAGACCAACCAAGCTTATCCGTAATCCCATCCATAGGGTTGGCATTTCTGTCAATAAATCCAGTTTCTGCAATGACATCCCCATCAGCAAATGTTACATAATACTGTGTATCATCATTTAAAAGACCACCTGGTATTGGTATTTCAAATAATGTACTATCCGTATCGCCAGCCTGTCTGTTTATTTGCGTAAGTGTGCCAATTTGTGTATCCCCAGAAAACAGAAATATATTAAATATTGAATCCTGTGGAATAACAGGTTCACTAAATTCCATTAGTAAATGCGTGATATTAGAAGGTATATTTTCAGCGCGATTGGCTGGAGTGAGACTAACTATAGCTGGAGGTACAGGGTCGTTATAAGTATATGAACCGCCATTTGCAGGCCCACCATTCATACTACCGTTTGAAACGAAAGAATTATCAGCACTAATTTGTGCTGTTGTCTGTGGCGTATTTTCATTTGCATTGTTAGATACATCAGCGACCAAATAATAGGTATCTGATGAACCAGGCATTGGATTTAAAATTTCTGTAAATCCATTAAACGAAACTTGCGATGATGTGATGCTTGAAACAACGGCTCCAGAAACAAGCACTGCATCTGAACCTAGTATTGGAGATGGAACAATATTAACCGCTTTAAACAGCCTAAAGTTTTCATATATTGGGGTGATATTTTGGTTAAAATCAAAGGTAACATTGTTAAATACTGGCTCATCTACTGAATTTGATGTAGCATCTAAATTAAATCCAAGAATAATCTGATTGTCAGCACCGGAAATTAGTACTGCACTTTGATTAACACCGATATTTTGTATTGATAATGATGAGTTAACAATATCTACAGCATTACTTACGCCAGTAGAGATTCCTCTTGCTCCATTATCTGTTATAGTAAGTGTTCCGTCACCAGTAGTGGCATATCTTAAATTTGATAAATCGGAAATACCATTAGTGAACGATAATGTGCCGCTTACACCAACTGGCGCTGTCACCTGAAATGTACTCGCACTCATTGTTTCTGTTATATCTGCATCTACCACGGCATTAGCATCTTGAGCTTGTATAATGGGTAATGCTACTAAAGGAATGTTTACACCTTCTATGGCATTAGGTGATTGTGTGAAACTATACGCTGTAGCCACCACTTCAATATAATTATTGCCAGGTGTGGTCGCTGGTTGCGTAAACCCACCCAAGCCATCTGGCTCACCACCGTATACATTATCTTCGAATTGCGATCCGCCAGCTGCCACAACATTGGTAATGGCTATATCTATGATGTCATTGTCAGTGATGTCTGCATCTGTGTTGTTAAAACTGGCCTTTACAAAGAAGTTGTTGGTAAGGTCGTCATTCGCTGAGAAATTCACTCCTGTAAATGTAACTGATGCAGCGGCAGGCATATCGCTACCGTATTGTGTACCTCCAGCATCAAATAGTCCAACCACTTCAAGGTTTTGTGGGTTGCTGATACTTATTGTAATAGCATCGATGGTGGTTGGTGCACCATCTACATCATTACCATAGGCAACCGGATTACCATCATGTAACTGAAACTCTGCTAAAGTATAACTATTTACATCATCCAAATTACCTAGCACAACAGGAGGAAAATTGATGTATGGAATGTTTCCACCGTCAGCCACCGTAGTGATAAATGAGTCGAAAGATGATAATATATCGAATACATTAGAAACTCCTGCACTACCTCCTGCATAGGTGCTTGTTTCAATTTCAATAGTAACTCCTTCGCCAGACTCTGTAAACTGGAAGTTGGCAGGAAAAGTATATACACCAGCTGTGAAGGTATCCCCAGCAGTGTTAGGGTTATTTGAAGTTGCCAGGGCTCCTCCGGGAGTTGTACTTGTATTGCTGTAAGCGTCTATCGCTTCATTGAAATCAATATCGGTATTGCCTTCAGCGTCTCTGGCATAAACTATCGGAGAGAATGGTGTATTTAAGCTTGGTCCGACAATTGGATAAAATTGTAGTTCTGTATGATCTACGTCTATGGCATTAGCATCTCCAGAGCCTGCTGTTTCATTATCTTGTATTGCACTACCGAGTATGCTTGTTTGAATATTATCTTCATGAATTACAAACTCTAATTTTTTACCATCAGCAAATAGGGTAGGGGGCGCACTTAGGTTCCCACTAATTCTGTAATCTATTGAATCTTTGAGCCAAATATTCAATGTATAAGTTTTTGTTGCGTTATCACCTATATATCCCAAGGTTCCAATGCTTGTAGATATGCCAGAAAAGTCGATACTTGTAGATGTTATAGTTACGTTAGCGGGATCAGAATCGCTGTTTAAAGTATTGGTGCCATCACTTATCTCTGCCCCTTCAATGATGTTAGTCCAATCTGCAAAGTCAGGGTCGTTAAATGTTGCGCCTTGTGTAACGGAGAAACCTGTGATTAGCGTAGGATTTCCATCATCTTCTGTACCTGCATCGTCATTTATCTCGAAGTCAAATACAAATGTACCTGTTGAGGATGTGTTTAATGAAGATATTTCCGTTGGCTCAGTACCTGCACCAGCCGTTATTGTAGTACCCTTACCTACGCGAATAGTAAAAACATTACTATTTATTGCCGGAAGCGGGCCTGGGATTAGAATTGGTGTAGTTGGTGTAATCCTCAGCTGTGTAGTTCCGGTTTGAGTGTATTGAAAATTGGATGGGAAAATCAATGCGCCACTTGTGAAATTAGTTGGTGGAGGATTGATGAAAATTTCTGTTGGAGCAACATCAGTAACAGCCACATTTTCTACGTAATCAAGGTCTCTGTTGCCGTTTACGTCTGCTGCTTCTGCAATTGGTGAAGCTACCCCAAAATCGGTGTTTACAAGCTGTTCAAGAGGAGGCTGTTGTTCAAATGCAATTTCTGTTGCAATGACCTCAACTCTGTTGTTGGAAGACCCGGAAGTCACAAGAGGAAGACTTGTGTCTGCTGTACTTGAGTTGACTTCAGCAATGATATCAGTACCATCAATTGCAAAATTGAAGTGCATATTATCAATCAAATCATCGTAAGGGTCGTTTATAGTAGTTTTGAACCAAATAAATAATTTATATTTCTTAGTGTTATTGTCCCCGATATAGCCAATGTCAACTGAATTTGTATTAGGAAGAGATGAGAAAACTAATGAGCTTGAATTTATAGCGCCACCAATTGATCCGGGAAAAGCTGGTCCAGCAGCTATATGGTGTAAATTACTTCCATCCCAAATACTTGCATTTTCAATAATATCACCCCAATTGGTTTCTATTTCAGAACCGCCTAATGTAGCAGCATGAAATGTAATTTGATTAATTCTTGTTGGCACATTATCGTCTAGTCCAGAAGCATCATCTTGGATGTCAATATCAAATCTATAATCTGTTGCCGTAATAAGGTCAGTGTACAATGAAGATATAGTAGCAGGTTCAGGATCTCCACCACCAACAACTGATGTCCCGTTACTGAAACTTACGGTAACCAGGTTTGAAGCAGGTGAGGCGTTCAGTCCGGTTGAAGTAATTGTAAGTGTACCATCTCCTGGACTTTGATAATTAAAGCCCGTACCTGCTGTAATGTCAAAAGTATAAATACCCGTAGCAAAAGAATGGTTTAAGCCAGTAGCATCAGGGTTGTTATTCATTCCGAGTCCTCCGGCATTTGTTATGGTGGTTACTGGGCCAACGTAATCAATATCTCTGTTGCCATTGGCATCCACTGCTTCAATTACAGGTGCAGAAGTAAACGGAGCCAACACGCCAGCTAGTGCAGGTGGCTGCGTTTCCCAATCTAAATCAGTTGCAACTACAGTAACCACATTTCTCGTATCACCTGATGATACAACTTGTCCTGCTGCAACCTCACTACTATTAACATCAAATGTAAATCCAGTCTGGTCTATTTCGAAGGCGAAGTTTTTACCATCAATATCATTTCTTAAGGCTGCATCTAGTATTGAACTCTTTATCCAGATACTCAAAAAATATTCTTTGAAATTACTGTCTGTGATTTCACCTAGTTGCCCAGTTCCCGTAGGAATGTTGCTAAAAGTTATTTGTGAGTTATCTATTGTGATATCACCTCCATTTACATCCGTATTCCACACATTTGTTCCGTCACTAAGCTGAGCTCCCTCTATTGCATCTACCCAGTTGATATCGTTGCCACTAATTTTTGGGTGAAAGGAGAATTGAGTAATCCTGGTGTCTGCATTGTCAATGCCTGGGTTAGCCCAATCATCGGCAACAAAGAAGCTAAAATTGACAATTGATGAACCCAGTGTATTGGAAACTGACGATATTGATGCTGCATCTGTTCCAAAGAAAAGGAGTGATTGTTGACCTACGCCAGTTGTACCACTTCCAGTTAAAATGGTTCCATCAATTTTATAGTCTATTTGATTGCCACTGTTGGTATATGGGTAGACTTTGAAATCGTATTGCGTACCAGAATTTAGACCACTTACGGCAACGGAATTTGTAGCTGAGTTAACTACGCCTGCTCCGTCTGGAATCGCAGTCAAATCAGTAGGGTCGGCAGGGAAACTTGCCGGAGATTCCTGATAATAAATAAGGTAACCATCAGCCAACTGCGCCCCTCCACCAGCTGTCCAGGAGGCATTTAAGGTAAAGTTATCAGCTCCGGGAACTGCCGAAAAAGCAGTAGGTTGTTCACTAGGTTCAGGGTTAATAATGATAAATGATTCATCACCGGCTTTACCCGTTGCTCCAGTATTGCCCACAAGATCATCTATAGCCCCGGTAAAATCAATGGTTAAAGTGCCTAAAAGATTTACATTATCAACGGTCACTGTGTAGGTATCTCCTGTACCCGTTACAGTTGTATTGATTGTAGCGGTTCCACCAGCAGCACCTCCAGATAAAGTGAAATCTGTTGAATTCACTGTGCCCGGTATCACGACTTCGCTAAAAGTGACTATAAAGCTAACGCTACTTTGTGTTGTACCATTGTTGGCATTTACGGTTACCGCAGGGTCTCGGTTAATTGTACTAATAGTTGGTGCAATCGCATCGACAGTAAATTTCCAATCTGAATCGCCAGCAATAGACTTATTAGCATTTCCATCATCATTCACCACAATTCTTTCCGCTAAATCAACTTCATAAATAACGCCATCTGAAAGTGGTTGGGCTGCACTGATATCAATCATTATGCTATTAGTACCAAACGTCACTTGAGGGTCACCAATGTTATAAGTAAGTACTGGAGTACCATCATCTAGATTTAGTCTAATGTCTCCCGTAAACGTTGATAATCCAGCACTGATATCTTCGTCAAATGTAATTTCGATCGTCCCAGGATTTGCATTTGTCAAACCACCATTTGTTGGATTTACTGTAAGCAGATCTGGTGACAGATCATAGTTATCGCCTGAAGATATTGTAAGTCTGTTATTGCTTGTATTCCAGTTTGTAAAGTCGTTTATTTCCGCACGGACTGTTGCTCGATTTCCGGCAACAACACTTTGGTCATAAACTCCATTATCTTGCTCACCGCCATTTTCCGGAGTTACAGTTTCTACACCGGCTGTAAGTCCATCTGGTATTACTGATCGGTTTTCCTGATCACCTGCCTGTGCTAATTGAGTCCATTTGGTAGTATTATCAAAATGTTGGTCATCCATATGAATACCTGCGATAAATGTGAGGTTATTACCAATGGCACCTTGGTATGCAATGATTTGGTCACCACTAGTAGATAGATCAACCTCAGCAGTTATTGATCCACCGCCAGTTACTGTAGTTCCCGAAACACTAATTTCAGTACCTGCAAATAAAAATGATGCAGTTGACCATGTAGAAGTGCCATCATCGCTATCTGTACCAAAGCCCGGAGCTTTCCAACCCTGATCGGTAAACTTTATTTCCGTTCCAGCATCTACATCCCTTAACAATACAAAGGAAAAATCATTGGGGTTGTCAGAATTATAACCGGTAAAAGCAATATCGCCAGCAGTAAGGTTAACCAAGTTAAGTTCTACTGGATGATTTACAATATCAGCTAGTTCTAAACCGGCTAAATCAAGCACATCTCCACTGGCTTGGGTATAGCTAATTAATGTACTCGTACTCCATTGTCCATCAGCTGAACTGGTCAAGGTGATAGTATTTGTTGCCCCTTTATCAGAATAAATTGCATTTGTAATGGCAATTCCTGCCCCATAGGTAAAGCCAGTTACTGTTCCTCCTTCAATAAAGTCAAGCTCTTCACTCATGGTAAAAACGATGGTTTCAGGACTTGCACCGTTATCGGCAAAACTCATAATGTCCGGAGAAAGTGCTGGCGGGGTAACATCTGTAATAATACCATCTATATTAGTCGCTGAACTGATGCCATTACCGGCTACGTCTTGCACGATATTGTTTATGAAATTAACACGAACTGTTTCGGCAGCCACGAAAGTGGTTATTGGTATTGTGATAGTAGCTACTGGAGCGGTAGGGGTAGTGAGATTCCATGACACAGAAAAGGCCACAGATGACACATCTATTGCTTCATTGTCCCCTGTAGGGTCATTTATAGCTGAGAGTAATAGATTGTTAATGTCTGTAATTGATGTGGTGGAGGTAGAAAGTTCTTCATTAAATGTAATTACGAAACTCGTTTGCTCCCCATCCTCTAAGGTTGTAAAAGTGGCTATAGGTGTAGTATTGTCAATAGTGTATTCTTGCTCAGATGTGATTGATAGTCCATAAGTATTAGTTGCAAGGTCTGTAATATTTTGACCTCCTGCGAAATCCAAATTTAAATTACCATCACCGCTCACAGTAGTAATTTCTACATCATATATATCTGCAGAAACTGGGCTAACGGAATTTACTGCTCCTGAAGCAGAGCCCGTAAGAATAAAATCAGCAGTATTCACATTTAAGACATCTTCTGTAAATGTTACTCTAAATGTTACTGTATTGGCATTAGTTAAAGCGTTGGAAGGAGTTTGTCTTACGATTGAAGTTACCTCAGGGGCGGTATTATCAATAGTGTATTCTTGCTCAGAGTTAATTGTGCCTGCAAAAGCGTTACCGATAATGTCTGTGATATCCTGAGCACCATCAAAATCAAGGTTAAGATCGCCATCTCCCGATACAGTAATAACATCCACATCATATTCAGACGCTGAGTTAGTTGTTACATTGTCTAAGGTACCTGAAGCAGTACCAGACAGTGCAAAGTCAGCCAGTGTTACATTTGCCACGTCTTCGTTAAAAGTAACTCTAAAAGTAACGGCTGTGGCATTTGTATTTGCACCAGATGGACTTTGTCTTACA
>Ga0189278_10112_pt1 | contig 95510 bp, 91 predicted proteins | sample N26A9minimetaG_FD_130326 | JGI IMG/M metagenome (GOLD analysis project Ga0189278, IMG submission 130326) | Marine microbial communities from the Costa Rica Dome - N26 A9 mini metaG | ecosystem: Environmental > Aquatic > Marine > Oceanic > Photic zone | place: Costa Rica: the Eastern Pacific...
ATTGCCCATTTCTGCGTTAAGAGAGCTTGAAATAGCTGGCTATTCCTGCGCTCTCTTGCCTGGAACTGAGCAATTTTGGACTGAAACGGGTGGGCGACAATGAATGTCAACACGACCTAGGACCGAAGTGTGTCCGTGACGATCCGTTTGGGCCGCCCAAATCGTTTGACCAGTGACTTCAGACCACGCGTTGCGGCTTGGCTATCGCGCGTGGACTGCAGAATTTTCTCCGGTACGATCCCGTCCTGATCAACCGCGCGCCAGAGCCGGAACATCCTTGATGCCCATCGCGGAAACACAAAATTAAGCAACACAAATTTTCTGGACTTACAACAACGAGCGACCCAACATGGGCATCGGCGGTATAACACCCGCACTGAGAACCGGAAACATCTGCATGAATTCCATGGCTGAACCCCACTAAATACAGAGGGATTACCTCGTGGCTGAGCCAGACAGAGAAGCGATAATCGTTTTCCAGCAGGGAGTACTTTAGATGACCAAACTTACATTCAACGCGGCTGGGCTGAGCCTTGCCCTATGCCTGGGTGCCAGCACTGTGTTCGCGCAGGCGATTAACGGATCCGACCTGACCCTGTCGGGCGATATCACCCAGAATGGTTTCGGCCCGAACTTTTTTGGTGCCGGTAACAACACTTTTGACGGGCGCGCCTGCATCGGGCCTGCATGTGACGGCTCCGAACCCTTTGAACAGGGTCCGCTGCGGCTGAAATGGTCCGAGCCCGATATCCTGTTTGAAGACAGTTCCTCAACCTCTGGCATTTCCAGCAACGATTGGCGGTTGGTGATCAACGATTCCTCGACGACCAAATTCGCGGTGCAGGATATCGACGGGGGCACTTTCCCCTTCACCATCGAGGGCGGCGTGCCAAGCAATACGCTGGTGCTCGAAACCTCCGGCAAAATCGGCATGGGCACGATCAACCCCCTGACCCAACTGCATATTGTCGATGGCGACAGCCCCACCCTGCGGCTCCAGCAGGATGGCAGCGAGGCCCTGCCTCAGCAAACCTGGGACGTTGGCGGCAACGAGACGACCTTCTATGTTCGCGACGTCAACAACAGCAACCAGATGCCGCTCAAGATCCTGCCCGGTGCCGACACCAATTCGTTCGTGATTGCGGACAACGGCAAAATCGGCCTTGGCACCACGCTCCCCGAAGAGCTTCTGCACATCCGCTCCAATGCCATCAACACCGACGCCTTTGCATTGTTCGATGCCAATGGCGCAGGTTCTGACGCGGCTTTCCGTCTGCGCCAGAATGGCGTGACCCCTACCACCTGGGAGTTCCGCAACCAGCAGGATTCCGGCCGTCTGAACGTCGGCATCGCGGGCGGCAACACACCGCTGAAAATCGACAATGCCGCCAACAACAACCTGATGCGACTGGGGCGGAACGGCAAGCCGGGTGAGGTGAACATCACCGGCACGCTGGTGGTGAACAACACGCAACTGAACGTGCCGGATTACGTCTTTGCTGACGATTACGCGCTGCGTCCGCTTTCCGAGGTACAGACGTTCATCGACGCGAATTCTCATCTGCCGGATGTCCCATCGGCAGCGGACATTGCCGCGAAAGGTGTCGACATGACCGAAATGCAGATGATCCTGCTGAAAAAGGTCGAGGAGCTGACGCTTTATACGCTTGAGCAGGATGCGGTGATCGCGACCCTGAAGGAAAAAGCGGCGCAATCTGACGCGCAGGCAGCGGTCATCGCAGCGCTGGCAGAACGTCTGGCAGAGCTTGAGTCTACACGCTAAGCGCTAACAATTGAGGTGCTCCCCGGTGGATTCACAAACGAAGTGCAAATTCTGGATCAAAACAGAGAATTGCATGGAGTATGAAGAATGGGAAGCCACTACAGTCACTTGAAGCTGGATGAACGACGCAAGCTTGCAAAGTGGCTTGAAGCCAAAATGCCGATTTCAGAGATCGCGGATCGTCTGGGCCGGTCTGACCCGCAACGAACCATATACGCCGCACACGGCCTAAAGGAGGAAGCAAAACGAGTTAGCAAGACCTGTAAGATGATGGTGCATAAGTCTGCCGCCAAAACCAAGACACCCCGCCAAAGGTCCCGGGCGACATAGCTCGCCAAGCTGTAAGGGACTTGGTTTGCGGAACCCATCCACTGCCCGGCAGGGTATTGCGAAGCAATGTCCCGAGAGGGAGGGCCCGCGGTCAAAACCGCGCAAACAGGCCGGACACAGGACATTCGCCAAGATGCGGGACTACATCCGGAAATCCATTGATGTGATCGTTCAACTCGGGCGGGCCGAGGGGAAGCGGCGGGTCACGGAGTTCTATCTGCCGGACTGACAGCGGAGTCCGGCAGAATGGCGAAAGCGCCGAAACCTTCATCCGAGTGGCGCATAAATCACCAGAAGCGTACGAACTGGCGATACAAAGCTCTGGGATAGCTGACAGAGATTAAGCTTTTCTGTATTAGATATGAATTTATTCGCGCTTTTGTTAAGAAGCAATCAATGTCATGTTTGGCAAACCGGTTGGGAGGCCGGTTTCGGCCATGGCTGGGATTGTACCGGCCGCCGAATTGTTTCGCCGCCGTCATTAGCCGGAACTCAGTCACACTCGGGAGGACATCATGACATTCACACGCCGTTCTGGCTTGGCCCTGTTGGCCAGTCTCACACTCATGCCTTTTGCAGCCCTGGCGCAATCGGACTATCCGAACCGTCCGATCACGCTTGTCGTGCCTTATGGGGCAGGCGGCACCACCGATATATCCGCGCGCCAGTTGGCGGCGATGGCCGAAAAAGTCCTTGGCCAGCCGATCGTGGTCGAAAACCAGCCCGGTGCCAGTGGCACGAACGCGATGCGCGCCGTCGCAGCTGCCGATCCCGATGGCTATACGGTGATCGCAACCACCTCGTCGCCATCCTTTGTCACCCCGGCCCTGCGCGACGTGGGCTATGACACGCTGACCGACTTCATCCCGATCCTGAACTATTCCGGCCCGTTCCACGGCGTCGTTGTCCCGGCGGACAGCCCCTATGCGACTCTGGATGCGCTGATCGATGGCGCCAAGTCCGGCGTTGTGACCTATGGCACGGCTGGCGCAATGGGCGGGGCACATCTGGCCTTCGCCTCGGTCGCAAAGGACACCGGCGCCAAGCTACAGCACGTGCCCTTCGATGGCGCGTCCAAGGCGACGGCAGCGGTTCTGGGCAGCCATGTGGACGCGGCGCTGGTCCCGGCCTATCGCGATCTGGTCCTGGACGGTCAACTGCGCCTGCTGGGCGTGCTCGACGGCACGAATGATCCGGATTTCCCCGATGCACCGACACTGAAAGAGGCCGGACTCGCGGCGGAGTTTCCGTCCGTCGTGGGCATCATGGCACCCGACGGCACCGACCCTGCGATTATCGCCAAGCTTGAAGCGGCCTTCAGCGAAGTCGCCTCGACCGACGAATTCAAGACTTTCATGACCGATCTCAGCCAGCCGGTGCGGATCATGTCGGGCGCGGAGCTTGGCAAGACGATTGAAGAGAACCTGAATGCCTATCGCGAAATTGCCAAGGATCTGAGCAATTGAGCACGAATGGCCACGGCGGCGGGCTTGCCCGCCCCGGCTTCCGGTCGCTGACCGCGGGCCTTCTGCTCGCGGCGACGGCCTGCGGCCTGTACACCCTGAATAGCCAGATCGAGGTCTTCGGCTTCGGTGCGTCAGGCCCCGATGCCCGCAGTTTCCCCCGTGCGGCGCTGTGGATGCTGGCCGCCGTTGTCGCGCTGCGCCTGATCCTGAGTCTGCGCCAGGAAGACGACACGCTGAGCGCCTCACGCCTGCGCCGCGTAATCATCGTCGCGGCAAGCGCGGCCTTGGCACTCTGGGCGATGCCGCGGATCGGCTTCTTCGCAGGCGCGGCCGGTATGGGCATTGTCGTGGCGCTTATTCTAGGTGAACGAAAGCCGCTGTTGCTGGGCCTGCCGATTGTCGTGGCGGCCATTGTTGCCTATGGCGGGCATCACGGGCTGAACATCCCCCTGCCCTAGCATTCCCCGACTGCAAAGGAGCGCACGTCGTGCTCATCGACGCCTTTCTCGAACTTCTGAACCTCTGGGTGCTGGTCGCAGCCCTGGTCGGGATCATTTCAGGGATCATCATCGGGGCGATTCCGGGACTTGGCCCGACCATGGCCATTGCGCTTTTGATTCCGGTCACATTCTCGATGGAGCCGATCCCGGCGATCATCCTGCTTTTGGGCGTCTATCAGGGTGCGATCTTTGGCGGATCTATCTCGGCCGTACTGCTGAACGTGCCGGGAACGCCATCGTCGGCGGCCACGGCCATCGACGGCTTTGCCATGGCGCGACGCGGCGAAGGCGGCCGGGCGTTGCGATTTGCCCTCTATGCAAGCATCTTTGGCAACATCTTCAGTTGTCTTGTCCTGATGGCGCTGGCGGAACCGCTGGCCCGCTTTGCACTGGATTTTGGCCCGGCGGAGATGGCGATGTTGATGCTGTTCGCGCTGCTGGTGATCGTGCTGTTCGGCGGCGGATCGAAGCTCGACGCGCTGATCATGGTGCTTGTCGGTGCTTGTGCCGGCATCGTGGGCCTGGACCCGATCAGCGGCACGCCGCGCTTTACCTTTGGGTCCTTTGCCTTTGAAAACGGTTTTCAGCTGATCCCGGTGCTGATCGGCCTGTTCGCCATGTCCGAGGTTCTGCTTCAGGCATTCGACCGCGAACCGCTGGTCGGTGATACCAAAGTGCCGCCGCTGCAATCGTCCGTCGTTCGGTTTGCCGAGCTGTGGCGGATGCGGGCGACGCTGTTGTTGTCGTCGGTCATTGGCACCTTTGTCGGCATCCTGCCGGGGATCGGTTCGACCGTGCCTGCCTTCATGAGTTACAACCTCGCCCGCGCGCGCTCTGACGCGGCGGAGCAGTTCGGCAATGGCGCGCCCGAGGGCATCGCGGCACCCGAAGCCGCGAACAATGCAGTCACCGGCGGCGCGCTGGTGCCGACGCTGGCCCTGGGCATCCCCGGCGATGCGGTCACGGCAGTGATCCTGGGGGCCTTCATGCTGCACGGGTTGGCGCCCGGGCCGTTCCTGTTCCGCGATCACGGGGTGGAGGTCTACGCCATTTTCGAGGCGCTGTTGCTGTCGTCGATCCCGACGGTGATCCTTGGATTGCTGTTCTTTCGCGTCGCGATCCACGTCACCCGCATCCAGCCACGCCACCTGTTGCCCGCAATCGCGATCCTTGCCATCTTTGGCGCGTTTTCGGTGAACAACAGCCTGTTCGACGTTTGGGTGATGCTGGGCGCGGGTGTGCTGGGCTTCTTGTTTCAGCGTTCGGGTTTCCCGTTGCCACCGCTATTGATCGGACTGATCCTTGGCGCGCCGTTCGAGCAGAGCCTGCGGCAGGGGCTGCTGACCTCGGGCGGCGGCTATGGTATCTTTTTCGGGTCGCCGATCACCGTCGGGCTGGTCGTGCTGATCGGACTGTCGCTGGCCATCAGCCTGGCCCTGAGTCTGCGAAAGCCGCGCCCATGATCACCGATTGCCACATGCATTCCTTTGACAGGACCCCCGGCCCGCAGACCGGCGCCTATGTGCCGCCTGCCCGCGACATTCGCGACTATATGGCAGAGGCCGCACCAGTGGGTGTCGGCCGCGCTGTGGTCGTGCAAGCCTCGGTTGATGGTACGGACAACAGCCGCCTGGTGCAGGTGCTGGGCGCTGAGGGTCCGGTCGCCCTGCGTGGTGTTGCGATGATCGACAGCGATGCCGACCTGCCGGCACTGCATGCCGCCGGCATCCGCGCGACCCGCGTGCAGGACCGTGCGCGACTGGGCGACAGCGCGCTTGAGGCGCTGCCCCAGCTTGCCGACCGGGTGGCCGAGGTCGGCTGGCATATCGAACTGAACACTGAGCCGCGAAGTTTCGAGCACATCGCCGCCATGGTGCCCTTGCTCCCGGAGGGCGTGCGGCTGGTTCTTGATCACATCGGTCATGTCGATCCGGCAGAACCGCAGGCCCTGCTGCGGCTTCTGGGCACCGGGCGCGTCTGGGCAAAGCTCTCGCCGACGCGGGTCAGTACCGATATCGGGCGCTATGGCGACATTGCCGCGCTGATCGAACAGATCGGTTCGGCGTTTCCCGACCAGATCATCTGGGGCAGCGACTGGCCGCATGTTATGACCTGCGAACCGCTGCCCGAACTTCCGCCGATGCTGGCGCTGTGCCGCGAGGCACTGAGCACCGACACCTTTGCACGCTGCATGTGGGACAACCCCGAACGGCTTTATGGATTCTAAGCCGTTGCCAATTCAGGTGGCACCGGAAAACATCGGCGCACCCGCAATGTTCAGGATGTCGGGGAAATCAGCCTTCAGAATGCTGCCGCTATCGCTTTCGGTGATGTAGAGGGTCCGCCCCTGCGGTCCGCCAAAGGCACAATTGGTCGTTCCCAGGCCGCGCGGCGAGCGTACCACGGCGATGGGCCGGCCCAACACGTCATGTACCCAAACTAGCCCCATGCCGGTCTGGCACACCACGACGCCGCCATTTGAGGTGAGCGCCAGTCCGTCCGGCCCGGCGCGCCCGCCCGAGAACTGGATGAACAGCCCCGCCTTGTTCACCCGCCCCGAGGGCGACATCGGCAGCCGCCAGACCGCATTGGCCCGCGTCACGGCAAGGAACAGGACATGTTCGGCCAGATCCAGCACCAGCCCGTTCGGGCTGGGCACCTTGTCGATCAGGCAGGTCAGCGCACCGGTCTCGGGCACCCATTTCCAGACGCGCCCCGAAGGGTCCTGCAACCCGGTCTGTCCCTGATCGGTGAAATAGAGCGCCCCGTCACTCGCGAAATGCAGGTCGTTGCAGCCCTTGAAGCTTTCTGTATCCGCATCGCCAAGTGCCTTGGAGACCGCGCCCGTCTCCGGGTCCAGCAGCATGATGCCGTTCTGGTAATCCGCCAGAAAGATCCGCCCGTCGCGATGAATCTTCAGCCCGTTCGGCTGGCCGTCATATTCCGCGATCTGGGTGATCTGGCCCGCGGGGTCCGCGCGAAAGACACGGCCAAAGGGGATATCGACGAAGTACAGGTTGCCCGCGCGGTCGAACGACGGCCCCTCAAGGAAACTGTCCGCAGGCGCGCCACGCCGGTTCTTCTCCGCCCAATAGGACGGCTGGCCGGTGCGCCGTAACGTGGCGGGCAATTCGGTGAAAACCTCGGCATCAATGACGATCGGTTCTGGGAAGGGATAGGTATGTGTCATCCGAACGTGAACTCCGGCAGGAACAGGGCGATGTCTGGCACGCCGATAAGAAGCAGCATGAAGGCGACGATGATGAAGAAGAAGGGCAGGGTGCCCATAATCACGTCCTCGACCTTTACCTCTTTTGAAGACGAGGCCACGACAAACAGGATCACGCCAAGCGGCGGGGTCAGTTGGCCCAGTTCCACCAGGATCACCACGAAGACACCGAACCAGATCGGATCGACGTCCATTGCCAACAGCGCCGGAAAGATCACCGGCACGATGATCGCGATCATGCCAAGGCCCTCCATGAAGCAGCCGAGGATGGCAAAGACCGCCATGATGATCAGCAGGAAGGTCAGGCGCGAGACATTGGCCTCTTCCAGCATGCCGACGAGGTCCTCACCGATGCCGGACAGCGCGGTCGCATAGGCGAAGATCATCGAGGTGAAGACGATGAACAGGATGTTGCCGCTCATCGAGGCGGTGCGGGACAGTGCGTTCCTGAGCAGTCTCAGGCTGAGCTTGCGATAGAGCGCGGCGATCAGGATGGCGCCGACGGTGCCCACCGCCCCGGCTTCGGTCGGCGTGGCATAGCCGCCATAGATGCTGCCCAGAACGATGACGATCAGCATCAGGAAGGGCACGATGTCCAGAAGCGCGCGGCCGAGATCGCCGGCACTGGCCTTTGTCTCGGTCTTCGGCGCCAGTTTGGGGTTGATCAACACCCGCGCCATGATGAAACCCATGTAGCACAGCGCCAGGACGATCCCCGGAACCAGACCGGCGGCGAACAGCCGCGCAATCGAGGTTTCGGTAAAGGTGGCGTAGATGATCATGGTGATCGAGGGCGGAATGAGGATGCCCAGCGTGCCGCCGGCGGCCAGCGACCCGGCAACGAGGCGCTTGTTATAGCCGCGCGACGAGAGTTCCGGCAGGGCAACGGTGGACATGGCGGCGGCGGTGGGGGCTGACCCGCCCGAGATCGCCGCAAAGATGCCACTGCCCGCGATATTGGTGTGCAACAGACCGCCCGGCAGCCGGCGCATGAAGGGCGCGACCCCGTTGTAAAGACGTGTCGACAGGCCCGAGCCGAGCAGGATCTCGGCCATGAGGACAAACAGCGGAATTGCGGCGAGGGTAAAGCTGTTCGCGGCGCCCCAGCTGACAAGGCCAAGCGCCTTCCAGCCGCCAAAGCCCTTGAGCAGCCAGATGTAGGTCAGACCGGCGCCCGCTACGGCGAATTGCACCCACATACCACCCAGGATCAGGCCGATCAAAAGGCCGAAGGCAAGGATCGCTTCCATTTATTCTGTCCCGGATTTGCGAAAGGTCAGCAGAAGTTGCTCGACCAGGAAAAACGCCAGCAGGGAAAATCCGAGTGGCAGCATGATTTGCGGTATCCACAAAGGTGTGCGCAGGACCGTCGGAGCGAACTTGCCACGCGAAAACGAGGACAGCGTCAGATCCTTGGTCTTCCACGCCAGTATCACGCAGATCACCAGCGCGATCAGCACGAAGGCACGGACCAGCCAACGGCGCGTGCCACCGGGCCAGCGTTGCAGCAGGAAATGCACCTGAAACATCGCATGACCACGCAAAGCCAGCGCCGCACCGAAAAAGGTTATGAAGACCACGCCATAGCCGGTCAGTTCCTCGGCAAAACCAAGCGAATAGTTGAAGCCCCCGCGCAGAAGCGCCTCCAGGCAGACCAGAGAGACCAGCGCCACCAGAACCGTGGCGGTCAAAAGGCCGGTAAGGCGCGCCACCCCGTCAAAGAGGGGACCGGCCGAAACCGGCCCCGTTTTGCTGTCGAGCTGCATCTTACTTGCCGATGGCTTCGCGCACGGTGGCGAGGGCTTCGACGTACTCGGGTCCGTTTTCCGCGGCCCAGGTTTCCCAGAAGGGTGCCAGCTTTTCGCCCGCCATGGCCGCATCGCCCTCGGCCGCATCAACCAGTGTCATGCCGGCTTTTGACTGCGCCGCCTTCTGGACCTCTTCATCTTCGAGGAAGGCGGCCGTGGTCTTGGGGCCTTCCTCGGCCACGATTTCGCGCAGCTTGGCCTGCGTGTCCTCGGACAGCGCGTCAAAGGCGTCGGCATTGGCGATGATCATCGAGTTGCCGTAGTTCACCGCAAACCGATAGTTGTAGGGCAGGAATTCGTGCCAGTTCTTGGCCCCGCCCGCCGAAGCGGTCAGCACGCCCTCGATCACGCCGCGCTCCAGCGAGGTCGGCACTTCGGAGCCCGACAGGGTGATCGGTGCGCCGCCGAATTCCTCGATGAATTTGCCCTGTTCTGGCGAGGTCACGCGGATCTTGTGGCCTTGGAGGTCGGCAAGGCTGCCTATCTCGAACGTGGTAAAGATGGTTTGCTCGGGATAGCGATAGCTGCCCAGCAGCACGACGCCCTGCTCTGCAAAGGCCTCGACCAGTTTCGGTTCGATCGCAGCATAGGCCTTGGCCCATTCCTCGTCGTTCTCGATCAGCATCGGCAGGTTCAGCACCCGCGCCAGCGGAACCGAGCCCGAGAAAAAGAAGTCCGCCGCCATGTCGATGATGCCATCGCCCACGGCCTGGGTGATGTCAGCCGAGGCGATTTGCAGGGTTTTGCCCAGATGCAGGGTGATGGTCAGGTCGGTATCGGCAGCGACACGGTCCACGATGCGGTTCATCCCCTTGACCGCAGAGGTCGTCGAGACAGAAGAATAGGTGTAGGCCGTCCACTCGTCGGCATGGGCCAGTGTCGTGGACGCGGCGATCAGCGCCGCGGCGCCAAGGGTTTTGATGGTCATGATTTTCCTCCAGTGTTGATTGATATTGCCGGGTTTGTCCGCCCGGTTGTTGTTTACTTCCAAGGGGTTTCGGCCCAGATCTGTGCGGCGACGCCGTCCTGCTTTGCTGCCGTTTCGGCGAAATCGTCGCCCACCATGAAGGCGATCGGGTTGCCTTGTTCGGCCATCATCGCCTGAAAGGCGGGGTTCGCGTTCACGGCCGTCAGAGCATCGCGCAACTGCTTGGTCGTGGCGTCGTCCATGCCCGCCGGGGCGACGATGCCGCGCAGCGATGACATCTGAACGTCAAAGCCCAGTTCCTTGGCCGTCGGCACGTCCGGGCGGAAAGGCGAGCGTTCGTCGGCCAGCACCGCAAGCACGCGCAACTCGTCTGGGAAGTTCGATGTCTGGCCAAGTGCCATGGTTCCGGCAGCCACATGTCCCCCCATGATCGCGGTACGGGCGTTGGACGCGCCCTTGAACGGCACCAGCGTGAATTCCGCGCCCGAGGCGGCCGCCATCATGTTGGCGCCGAAATGGTCGTTGCCACCCAGGCTGGACAGCCCCAGGGTGATCGCACCCGGGTCGGCCTTGGCGGCGTCCAGCAATTCGCCCAGCGTCTGGAACGGCGACGAGGCCGCGACCGTGATCGTATTCGGGTCCTCTACGAAATTCGCAAGATAGGTAAAGCTCGATACGTCGTAATCCGCCACACGGTCCTTGGTCAGTGCCAGCGCGGCGGGCAGGTTGAAGGTGCCCAGCGTGTAACCATCCGGCGCAGCCCCCGCGACTTCGGTAAAGCCGATCTGGCCACCGGCGCCGGGCATGTTCTTGACAACCACTGACGCTCCTTCACCCAGTTCCTGCTCCAGAAACTGTGCCACGGTACGGGCCATCACGTCGGTGCCACCGCCGGCGGAATAGCCGACGATCACCTCGATGGGTTTTTCCGGGTATTCGGCTAGCGCGACAGTGGCCGACAGGGCCAACACAAGTGCGGTTAGGGTTTTCTTCATGACGGTATCCTCCCAAGGTCATGTGAAAAAATCTGTTCGTCGATGTCGTAGGACCGCGCGGCGCTGCGCCAGAAAAGGGCATGCTGTTCTTCGGCGGTCAGCGGTGCGGCAATGCGTTTGAAAGTGTTCCACAGCGCGCCATATCCGACCTGTCCCTTGTCCACGGGAAAGTTGCTCTCGAACATCGCGCGGGCGGGGCCGAAGAGGTCGATGCAGGTCAGGATCCAGGGGCGCCAGTCTTTAGCCAGTCGTTCAGAGAGCGGCGGCGCTGGCGCGTCAGCATAGCGCCAGCCAAAGACGCCAAGACCAAAGCCGCCGATCTTGACCCGCGTATTGGGCAGGGCAGCAACCGGGGCCAGCGCGTCGCGCCAGGCATTGAAATTGTCGGGGTCAAAGCGGTCATGCGGCCCGACACCCAGCGGCCCGCCACAATGATCGACGATGACGGTCAGCTCCGGCACGGCCTCGGCCAGCGCGCGAACCTCGTCCAGCTGCGTCTGGTACGCCCAGACATCAAGGCTCAGGCCCTCTGCGGCCACCGCTTGCGCCCCGGCGCGGAACGCATCGCTCCGCAAAAGGCCGTCAGGCGGCGGGTTGGGATTGGACCTGACCGCCGGATCGGCGTGCCAGGCGGTGGTGTTGCGGATGCCCTTGACCCGGCCCTGCCCCGCCTCGGCCAGCGCCTCCAGCACCGGGCGCACGGCGTCGCCCAGTTGCAGGTCAGCCATGGCGATGATGCCGACCGGGAAACGGTCGTGGCCACGGGTCCAGTCCAGCACGGTCTCGACCTCGCCCACCGGGCGCAGCGCCTCGGGACCATCCGTGCGATAGCCTGTCCGGCATTGCACATAAAGGCTGGCCCGCACATCATGGCCCGCCCCAACGTCTGCCATCAGCTCCTCTGCCCGATACCGTCCCTCTGCCCGGTCCCATAGGTGATGATGGCAATCGAAGATGGGTTGCCCCGGCGCAAGAACATCTTCCTGCGTCAGGGCGAGCCAATCCTCGCGGATGCTATGGTGCGGGCTGGCGGTCACGATTTACTGCTGTCGATAAAACGCCTTTTCAGCGTCGGACCAATGATCACCGCGACGGTGAGCGCGACGAGGATCAGGCTCGTGGTGTTCTGAAACAGGATCATCGGGTCGCCGCGGCCGATCCGCAGGGCAAGGCGCAGGTTTTCCTCGGCAAAACCACCCAGGATCAGGCCCAGCACCACCGGCGGCAGCGGGAACTTGAGCCGGTCCATCACCCAGCCGATCGCGCCGAAGCCCAGCATCAGGTAGACGTCGAACATGCGGCCATGGATCGAATAGACCCCGATCAGCATCAGCACGATGATCACCGACCCCAGCAGCGGGCGCGGCAGGTTCAGCAGGCGCGCAAAGGAATTCGTCGCCAGCGAGCCGCCAAGCAGCACCAGCAGGATCGCGCCAAAGAGGAACTGCCACATGAAGCCGAAGACGATGTCGGGGTTGTCGCGGAACAGCATCGGCCCGGGTTGCAGACCATGCACCAAGAGGCCCCCCAGCATCACCGCCGCAACGGCGGTGCCGGGGATGCCCAACGTCAGCGCCGGGATCAGCGCCGAGGCGGTGTCGGCATTGTTGGCCACCTCGGCGGCAGCGACGCCCTCGGGTTCGCCCTCGCCCCAGGTTTCCGGGTGCTTGGAGGTGCGGCGCGCTTCGTTGTAAGACATGAAGGCCGCCATCGAGCCGCCCGCGCCGGGCAGGATGCCGATCCAGATGCCGATGAAGGAGCCGCGGATCCAGGTCTTCCAGTAGTTCATGCGCGGCAGCGCCTTCCAGATCGACTCGGTGCCGAGCTTGGAACTGTTGATGCCATCGGTCTTGAGCGGCGTTTCCAGCAGGTCGATCACCGGTGGCAGCGCGTAAAGGCCAACCAGCAGGATCACGATGTTGATGCCGTCCAGCATTTCCAACTGGCCAAAGGTAAACCGATCGTTGCCATAGATCGGGTCCGAGCCGATGACCGAAACGAAAACCCCGAAACAGGCCGAGATCAGGCCCTTGATGGGGTTGCCGCCCAGCAGGAAGATGATCGACGCAAGGCCGAAGACGGCGACCCAGAAGACTTCGGACGGACCGAACAGCAATGTTACCTTGGACAACGGCGGCGCCAGAAGCATCAGCGCAAAGGCCGAGGCGATGCCGCCGATGGCGGAGGAGACCACCGCGACTTGCAGCGCGAAACCACCCTCGCCCTTCTGCGCCATCGGGTAGCCGTCAAAGGTGGTGGCAACGGCGGCAGGCGTGCCGGGGATGCGCAGCAGCACAGCGGGGATCGCGCCGCCATACATTGCGCCGTTGTAGATGCCCGCCATCAGGCCAAGCGCGACCAGCGGCTCCAGTCCGAAGGTAAAGGGCACGAGGACGGAGATCGCCATGGTGGCCGAGAGGCCCGGCATGGCACCTACGACGATGCCTGCGATGACGCCGATTACGACAGCGGCAAAGTTCGTCCAGGCAAAGACATCCGGAAGGGCGTGAAGAAGATCAGCATACATGGTTCAACGCCCCCAAAAACGGCCGGTGGGGAAGTCCTGAGACATCCCGAAATCGAAGATTGCCCAGATCGTGCCAACCACGATCACTGTCGCGATCAGCAGGCCGACGGGGCTGCGGTAGCCGAAAACCCACGCAACCAGCGGGATGGTAACGGCGGTGCTGAGGTAGAAGCCGATGTAGTCGGTGGCGAGAGCATAGGCGACGATCAGCATGAAAGCCCCGATGACCCGTTTGGGCGATTTGGTCATTTGCTGAGCCTCTTCGCCCATACTGGCCTTGCGCTGGTCAGAAACCAGAAGGGCCACCGACAGGACGATCAGCCCCACCAGCATGGCGGCTGGCAGCAGCGCAGAAATGGCGCGCAAGTCGTAAGTCGGAATCAGGAAGCCGACGGCAACCACGATGATGCCAAGCGCGGTCAAGGTCTCGGGCCGGGTCAGGCGGGAATTGCGACTCTCGGGCATGGTTTTGCTCTCGATGTAAGGGATGATGGGCGTGAGGGGGGTGTCCCCTCACGCATGTGGCCTCAGTTCCAGGGGGTTGTTTCCCACACGCTGTTGGCGAGGTCATAGAGATCGGAGGTCAGCTGCTTGAAATCTTCGCCGGTCACGACTTCGACCGGGTTGGCGGTTACGGCCATCGCGTCCATGAACTCCTGATCGCTGGACATCTGGGTAAAGGCATCAATCAGTTTGGCCTGCACATCCTCGGGCAGTCCTGCCGGCGCGATAAAGCCGCGCATGGCACCGTTTACCAGATCGAGCCCCTGTTCCTGGAAGGTCGGCAGGTCCGGTGCAAAGGGCGAACGCTCCCTGGTCGCAACGCCCAGCACGTTCAGTTGGTCCTGGAACTCGGCCACTTCGGAAATGTTCAGGATGCCCATGGCCACATGCCCGCCCAGCAATGCTGTCCGTGCAGGGGCGGACCCCTTGAACGGCACGATCGTGAACTCGGTTTCCGTGGTATTTTGAAGCTTGATCAGCGCGAAATGGTCGTCACCGCCCAGGCTCGACATGCCGACCGTAATCGCGCCGGGATTGGCCCTGGCCTCTTCCAGCAGCTTGTCGAGCGTATCGAGGCCGCTGCCCTTTGACGTCACGATGACGTTGGGGTCGTTCACCACATTGGCGAGGTAGGTGAAGCTGTCGCGGTCGTACTCCGCCTCGCGGTCGATGGTGCGGGCCATCATGCCCGGCAGGTTGAAGGTGCCCAGCGTGTAGCCGTCAGGCGCGGCATGGGCCGCTTCGGTCACGCCGATCTGGCCCGAGGCGCCGGGCATGTTCTTGACCACGAGGCTCGCACCTTCGCCCAGATATTTTTCGATAAAGGGGGCCGCCGTGCGCGCCATGACGTCGGTGCCGCCGCCTGCGGAATAGCCCACGATTACCTCGATGGGCTTTTCCGGGTATTCGGCCAGTGCAGCGCCTGCCGCGAGGCACATCGCGCTCGCTATGGCGGTTTTCTTGAAGATGTCGAGCATGTTACTCCTCCGTTTCATGCATGTGTTTCAGTCTGTTGGCAGTGCGCAGCCGCGTTCCTTGAGGGCGCGGTCGACCCAGCTGCGGTCATTCGTGCCGGCCTCGATTGCGGCCATCTGCTTGATTTCGGCGTCGGATTTCGCCTGTGTCGCCTTCAGGATCGTCTCGGCCTGGTCGATGGGTACGCAGAGAACACCGTCGCTGTCGCCGATGATGATGTCGCCGGGGTGGATCACCATACCGTCAATGGCGATGGGCACGTTCAACTCGCCGGGTCCGTCCTTGTAGGGGCCGCGATGGGTGACACCCGCCGCCCATGTCGGCAGATTGGTTTCGCGGAAGTTGTCCAGATCGCGGATCGCGCCGTCGATGACGAACCCGACGACCCCCTTCTTGATCGCATAGGCCAACATCAGCTCGCCCATCAACGCGTTGTCCAGCGCGCCGCCTGCGTCCACGACAATGACGTCGCCGGGTACGGCGCGGTCGATGGCCGCGTGCAGCATCAGGTTGTCACCTGGGCGGGCCTTTACCGTCAACGCCACGCCTGCCATGCCACCCGAGCTGTGCATCGGGCGCAACCGCGATCCGGCGGCGGTCATGCGTGACATGCTGTCGGACACATTGGCCACCGGCAGCTTGGCAAATTCGGCGACGAGGTCCGCCGGTGCGGTGCGGTCGCGATTGAGAATACGGAATCCCGTGGTCATTGCTGCTTCTCCATATTGGCCGGCTCGGCCTGCGTGGCGGCCAGCAATTTTCGGTTGATGATACGTTCTGGGGCGACGGGTTGGCCGTCGAGGACCTGGAAAATGCCGCGCACCGCATCGACGCCCACGCGCGCACCTGCTTCGCGGGTGACGCCGCCGATGTGCGGAGTCAGCACGATTTCGGGCAGTGCAAAGAAGGGATGGTCCGCCGCGGGTGGTTCGACCGCGAATGTATCAAGGCCGGCCCCGGCCAGATGTCCGGACCGGATCGCTGCCACCAGCGCGGGTTCGTCGATCAGCCCGCCACGTGCCGTGTTGATGACGTAGCCGTTGGCGGGCATACGCGCGAATGCGTCAGAGTTCAGGATACCGCGTGTCTGGTCCGTCAGCGGGCAATGCAGGGAAAGGATATTGGTCTGTGCCAACATGTCCTCGAAGCTGGCATAGCGGGTCACGCCCAGTTCGTCGAAAATGCTGTCCGGTGCATAGGGGTCAAAACCCGCAAGCGTCAGCCCCAGCCCCTTGGCGATGCGGCCTGTCGCCTGTGCAATCGCCCCCATGCCCATCAGACCAAGTGTCGACCCTGCAATCTCGCGCCCCGAGAACCCCGGCTTTTCCCAACGACCGGCCCGCAGCCCCGCATCCAGAGGCAGGACCCGCTTGACCGTCGCCAGCAGCAAGGCAATGGCGTGCTCGGCCACCGAGACTGCGTTTGCACCGGTGGCGACCAGAACCGGGATACCACGGTCGGCCGCAGCCTGGATGTCGATGTTGTCGACACCGACTCCATGTTTCGAGATCACCTTGATCTGTGGTGCCGCGTCCATCACGGCGGCGTCCAGGCGGCCCATGCGAGACACGATGCCCTCGGCGCCGGTCTGCTGTAGATAGTTTGAAATCACCGCACTGTCGGCATAGGCCGGTGTGTGCACCGTCCTATACCCGCGATCGGTCACCAGTCTGGCAGCGGCCGGATCGAGTTCGGGCCCCGTTACGAGGATTGTTTTGCTCATCGCGCGCGTCTCCATTGCGCTCCGAAGCGTCGGAGCACGTCTTTTCGTCTCGTTTCTGTCGATTGGCCCACAGCGGTCTCCCAACCGGACGGGGGCATCCTCCTTGGGTGGTGACACTATTACGAAGAATGTCTTCACAAAAGCGCGTAATTCTGGTTATTAGATTTAGCAAAACTGGATTTGATTATGGACACCCGTCAGCTTAAGACCCTTTTGGCCATTCATTCGCATGGCACTTTTGCGCAGGCTGCGGACGTTGTCGGCCTGACGCCTTCGGCGGTCAGCCAACAGGTTCATGCCCTGGAGGATGAACTTCAGGTGACCATCTTTGACCGCAGCACCCGTCCGCCACGCATCACGCCCGAGGGTCTTCAGGTTGTTGAAATGGCACGAGATATCTTGCGCCGTGAAGATGATACAAAGGCCAGCCTGCGCGGCGATCAGATCGCTGGAACGTTGATGCTGGGGTCAGTCCGGTCAAGTGCGCTGAACCTGCTTCCGCGGGCGCTGGTGCAAATGCGTCTGCGGTATCCGGATCTCAAACCGAACCTGCGGGTATCGCTCTCGTCCACACTAATTGCGGATGTGGCGGCGGGGAGGCTCGACGCGGCCATCGTCGCCGAACATGTCGGATTTCCGAACGCCCTGCGCTGGAGCCCCTTCCTGCGCGAACCGCTCTGGCTGATCGCACCTCCGGGGACGAAGTCCCACGATCCAATCCAGTTGCTGAACACCCGCCCCTATATCCGCTTTCGAAGCGCTGTGCCGCTGGCCAATCTGATCGACACTGAACTGTCCCGCCTGGGCGTCGTGACGCACGATGTCGCCGAGATCGACACTATTGGGTCCATCGTCACCGGGGTGCGGCAAGGCCTGGGGATCTCGGTGGTGCCGCATGTGGCGCTTCAGGAACCCGAGGATCTGGGCCTGACCCGCCTGCCCTTCGGCAACCCGCAGGTGGTCCGCCAGATCGGCATTGTCGAGCGCACCGCAACGCCGCGCGCAGAAATCATCGCGCTGCTGCATGCCGTCCTGGCGGACCTCTGCGGAGACTACGGTGTGGACCGTCGGCCCCGATCCTGACCACGCAATATCCGCCTGATGCAACACTGGCCGGATGAGGCAGTAATCAAACACGGTTCGCATGGTCGATACGTGACTAGAATAAATCAAACGCCCAATAACTCCTCGATGAAATCCTCCTGCCGGTCGAGCGCAGCTACCCATTTCTTCGGCACGGCGGCATCCCGTTCGAGCGTCTCCGGCTCTGGTTGCCCGTGCAGGGTGATATAGCGCTTGAGCCCTGCCCCGTTCTCTGCACTTTTGCGGCCCTCCGGTCCGTAAATTCCGATCTAGCGAAGCCAACGACAGCGCGATCATCGCAACGCGGCCGCCATGCGTCGCCAGGCGAGGCAGATTTCACCGGGCGATCCGGGTCAATGCCGGGCCGCAATAGATGCACCACATCGCGCAACTCCGCTTCCCGCTCCGGCCTTCCGGTCCAGAGAACGCGACACGAGCCACCGCAGCGCGCCGCGCGCGCCTATTCCGCAACAAGGCGTGGGGGAGGTCAACTCGGCTTAACACAAGATGCAAGTGGTTCAGCACCGCGCTCGACAAAAACACAACATCTTCAAGGGTTGCAGCACGCACGGAGGTGACCCGGGCTGGCAACCGAGGTAGAGTGTCGAGGTCGTTGGTGTGATCCGATCGGGCAGATGTCTCGCCTAACGCCACACTCACGCGGCGCTTTCTACCAGACTACGGCCATATAACCGCCCTGCCCTGTTGTTCTGCGCTGAGTCCAATAAGTTTGCCTTAATGGTCTTTTATATCGGGTCTGTCGTAGAACTATCAAATCATGGAGGTCATCGCCAGATGTCGACAGATCCCAAGAAACCTGCGTCTTCCGAAAGCGCCGCGACCCCCTCGCCTGAGAGAATTGGGAATGGACGCCGGTGTCGCTGTAGCTGATATCCATTACCTACATCGGCCCCGCCGGTGCCTAATGAAATTGGCCAGTAGCCGCCGTCACGCCAAGTGACAACACCAATCAAGACGATCTTCCTCAGGCCTTCCGCTGTTTGCCGAAGCCCGGACAAACGCGCGCCGGTCGTTATGGATGATTGGCCAAATGCCACAAAACGTTTCGCGGTGCATCGATCGCGGAGCGGCCTGGTATCAGATCGGCCACAACGCGCATGGAAGGCAGGAAACCTCGTTTGGGGGACGGTCAACGCTGTTGCAATCTCGTCGGCAGACCACGACGGCGCGACCCGAGCCAGGCCGCCGGAACGCAAATGCGCCCCACACTTGGATGCCGGAACGCAAGTGGTCCCGAGAGTGGTTATTGCGACGGAGTGGCGATAGCGTTCGGCCCCTAGGCTCGCTTGCCCAGCTTCTGTTTGGGCGGGTCGGGCCTACGACGGGCGGCTGCGAGATTGCCGAACAAAGGTGGCGTCAGAGCTGTGATAAACGGTCGCAAGTCGTCTGACATCAATTGCGCCAGCAAGGTTCTGGCAAGCGCGATCACACGGCGCTGTCGGTCGCCGGCGCGGGGGTAAAGCTAGATATGAACCTGCACAACGCACCCGAGGTGGCGCGCCTCTCGTTAGCTTCAAGTCTCACAGTGGACCTTCTTCCTCGGGGCATCGGGGTCAACATTGTGAGCCCCTGCCCTTTCGCAAAGCTACGACCGCGCTGTCCCGCGAAATTGCCAATTGGCAATAATCCGTTTTCCTCAATAGATGCAGGTGGTTACCAATCTAGATCGGATTGGCTTCGGCAAACTTGCGAAAGAACGCAAGGAACGCTCTGTCGGGGTCCGCCGCCGGCTCCTTATCCTGCGCCCAGCTGCGCCACTCTCCTTCGACGTGATAAATGTCATAGCCCGGATGCCGCAGCTTGGCGGTTTCATAGGTCTGCGTCTTGAGCGCTGCGCCCTGCCGGTCAAGCCATGCGGGCCGGGGTTTTGGCGCGGCGGCCGGGGCCGGTTCGACCTCTTCGGTCCGCCCCTCGGCACGGGCGCGGCGGCCCGGCGAGGCGAATTGCAACGCTCGCTCGACCTTGCCCGTGGCCTCGCCATCCTTGCGCCACCAGCGCAACTCCACATGGGTGACACTGCGCCCCGTCTTGATCGGCGCAACCTCGACCATATAGTCGGACAGCGCCGATACCTCCTCCACCGCCGGATCAATCGCGCGCATCCGCAGGTTCGACCAGGAGGTCAACTTGCCCTTCGGCACCCCCAACACCCCGCGCAACGCGTCCAGGCTGAATTTCTCGGAGGAGCGCCAGCGCAGGTTCCCGCGTTTTTGCACCATCTCATAAAGCGTCAGCGCGTATTTGGAGCTGAGCGCAAACATGACCTCGCGCTGAAGCCGGGCAAAAATCGTCGAGTTAGAGATGATCTTGCGCAAGCGTGGCGGAATCTCATATTCCAGCAATCCGTCCGAGCGCGCCATCTCAAGGTTGCCGCCCAACAGCTGCACCCGCTCGATGGCGTGCTTGCCCTCCCAGACCGCCTCCACCTTCACGATGGCGGCCATCAGGCGTTCGATGCTTTCGCCGACCCGGTCGTTGGAATTATGCGACCCGCGCAGCTCCGACTTTGCGATTACATGCAACACCGGCTTGTCGATCGCCTCCCAGGCGTTCTCAAGAAGCTGGTTATAGATGCGCCGATCCGTCAGGGTCAGCGGCGTCACCTCGATCAGGTCGACAAGCTCGCCTGGTTTGACCAGCGATTCCCGGCTTGGCCGGGCGTCGACGGTGCGGTAAGGTTTGGTTGGCTTGGCCATGCTGCGCGATTCCGTACCTCTTTTTCTTACATTTGTATCGGCAGGAATGTAATTTGACAAGAAGCGGGTTCCAGGGACACCACCCGAAATGTAAGCCAATCGGCAGGTCGGCAAGACACAGCCGAATCACATGTGCCTGCAAATCAAGGGTTTTAGAGCCCCCCGATTCGCCGCCGAAGGCGACACCCGAAACGTAAGATTTAGCCCACCAATATGTAACGTGAACCCACCCGATCCGTAAGGCCAGCAATCCCGAAATGTAATCCAAACCATCCCGATATGTAGTCTGATACGGGGCAATCCGCATGATTTTCAGGGTGATCATGGCCCGGAACATAAGAATCCTAGAATCAAGAATAGGGTTGGTTTCTTCAATTTGGTGATTCTCGTTTGGCGCATTTGGCGGCGTCAGCCTTCCAAATCTTACCTTTGGGGCGCGCTGAAGGGGTTCAGCGACCTGATCTCCGAACTTGCGGGTTTGCCTCATGCACTTCCGGTGCTGGCGGTACATTGGGCCAAGGTTCGGTTTATTCGGCACAGAAGCGAAATATTCGCACTTGAGCAGAAGCGCCTGAAGGTGCATGTTCCTTGCAAAGAATAACAAAGAGCATCGCATATACCATGCAGGATTTTCCGGTCTCCCTCGAAGAAATAGACAACCTTGCCCGCCGCGCCGACACGGTGATCCGGCGCTTGCGTGAACGGGTCTTTGCCCCTGGCGCGCAAAAGGCCCTTTCGGTGCGGTTCAATGTCCGCACGGCGGCGGAGATGGCCGGGCGCACGGAAAAGGCGGTGCGTGACGCAGAAGGTGATGGCAGGCTGCCGACGCCGGAAAAAGACCCTAACACGGGCCGCAGAACCGGTTACAGCCTGGAGGAAGTGAACCGGATGCGGGAGGTGTTCGGCACCCTGCCCCGCCGCGCGGCGGAAGATCCGGCAACCGTCCTTGCCGTGCAGAACTTCAAGGGCGGCGTGGGCAAGTCAACCGTTGTGGTGCATCTGGCGCAATACCTTGCGCTGCGCGGTTACCGCGTCTGCGTGATTGATTGCGACAGTCAGGGGTCCACCACCTCGATCTTCGGGCTGAACCCGGATGTGGACGTGGATGAGGATGAAGACACGCTTTATCCCTTCTTCCGCCACGGCGGGCCAACCAGCCTGCATTACGCACTGCGCGCCACCTATTGGCCGGGCATCGCGATGATCCCCGCGAACCTTGGCCTCTATGATGCGGAATATGAATTTGCCGCCCGCATGGTGCGCGAGCAAAGCTTTGTCCTGGACCGGCTTCGCCACGGGATAGAGACGATTTCGGATCAGTTCGATGTGATCCTGCTGGACCCGCCGCCAGCGCTTGGCATGATCTCGCTTTCCGTGCTGCGGGCGGCCAATGCGCTGCTGATTCCGGCGCCACCCAACAACATTGATTTCGGTTCTACCGCGCATTTCCTCAAGATGATGGGCGCCACCCTGAACGAGCTGGCTGAACACGGCGGTGCGCGTGGCTATCATTTTGTTAAGATTCTTGCGACCAAGATGAACGATCAGAAAAGCGCGCATCAGGCGATCAAGCGGGTGATGGAGGCGGTGTTCCCCCATGACCTGATGCAATCGGTGCTGAAAGACAGCGCCGAGATCGACAATGCCACCGCCAATCTGATGACCGTCTACGAGATGACCGGTGCTGCGACCCGGACCGACACGCACAAGCGGTGCAGGGTCTATCTGGACGCGGTGGGCCGGGAGGTTGAAACCCTGATCCGCAAGACATGGCCCAGCCATCACGCGGCATTGAGGAAGGAAGGCATATTGTGAGCAAGCGGCATGATGCAGTTTTTGACGACGTATTGAAGGACCTGGGCGATGACACGCCGGCCCGCGACCGATCCGGTGCGCGGTTTCTCAAACGGTCGAACACGATGGCAGAGCAGGCCGGCGGCCAGCGCCAGGAAAAGGTGCTGCGCCTGGTGGACCCGGCCAGATGCGTGATGTGGGAAGGTCATAACCGGGCCTATGACCTGCTGACCGAGGACAATTGCCGCGATCTGATCGACGGTATTCTCAGCCAGGGACAGCAGGAATTCCCGGCAATTGTGCGCCGCCGTGCGGAAGGGCAGGGGGCAGAATACGAAGTGATCTGCGGCGCGCGTCGGCACTTCGCGGTGTGCTGGCTGCGGGCCAACAATTATCCCAAGTTCGAGTATCTGATCGAGGAACGGGATCTGACGGATGAGGAGGCCTTTCGTCTTGCCGATATCGAGAACCGGGACCGGGAGGATATTTCGGATCTGGAGCGCGCGCGCGATTATGCAAAGGCGGTAGAGGCCTATTATGGCGGCCGGCAGAATGTGATGGCGGAACGGTTGCAGGTGTCTGCGGGCTGGTTGTCGCGTTACCTGCAACTGGCCAAGCTGGACGACCGGATTGTCAGGGCCTTCCCCAGCATCCGCGAGGTCAAGGAACTGCACGCCCGTCAACTGAAACCGCTGATGGCCACGGCAGAGCAAAGCGACGCGGTGCTGAGGGAAGCCGATGCGATTGCGGCTGAAGAGGCCAATGTGCCAGCAGCAAAGGTGATGGCGCGTTTGCGGGCAGCCGCGCTTCCCAGGAAGGAACGCCAGGCCGCCGACGAGATCTATCGGAAGCATCCGGAAGGGCAGGGGGTGCAGGTGCGCCGCAAGGGTCGGCGTATCCAGCTTGAGTTCGACAAGGATCTGAAGGGAGACAACCTGCGCGTGGCTCTGATGGCCTTCATGAAGGCGCATGAAGCCGGAAAATCCTGATTGCCAATTGGCAATATCCGCGTAAACGGTTTATTTTCAGTAGCTTAATCTCACTCCAGCCCCACAGCATGTCAGGCGGTTCGGGCAATTGCCAAAGATGATCCGGCAGCGGCTTATCGGACATAGATGGGGGCCGAAAGGCGGGGCGGTTAAGGGCTATATTCTGGTGAAAAGCGCCGCCGTCAAATGGACTTGTCGCATGAAGCGCCGACCCGCAGATTTGCGAGGCGACCTCGCTATTCTACCGCAACTGCCCGCCCGGGTCACTTGGGGCGGTTCGGAAAGCCCTGAAACTGTGGCGTATTTATCCGGGGCTGCGTTGGGCCATCTGGATATTGAGCCGTGAAGCGAGGAGACGCCCCATGGGGTTGTCGGGCGCGGGGCAGGGGGTGGCGTCTACGACACGCGCCGCTGCCACAAGGCCGTCATCGAGCGCGACGCGGTTCCAATCATCCCGATCCGCAAGAACGGGCGGCTATGGAAGGATGACTGCCCCGCGGCACGCGCCCGGAACGACACCTTGATGGCAATATTCTTTCCGGCTTCCATGTCATGGAACTCCTTCCTGATGTGCGGGCTACTTGTAAAATCCGTCCCGCAGCCTGATGCCATGCTCCAGCCAGGCTTTCATGGCGCAAAGCATCCCCGTCCATCCTTCGCAATTGCCGAAGCAGGAGGTCAGGCCGGCCTCGGTCTCGGGCCAGCCGAATTCGCTGATCCGCACCAGCGTGCGTCCATCTTCCAGCGGGCTGAACTCCATGGTGACAGTTGTCCAGGTGGCAGTTGCCTTGGCCGTCTCCCATTGCAGCACGATCTTTTTGTTGGTGACGACCTCCTGCACCAGGACGGGGAAGGCGCCGGGAAAATCGTGGAAGTCCCAGGTCACCTCGGCGCCGGTTTCCAACCGGCCCCGCGCCCCGCCCGTGGTGAAGTAATTCGACAGGCGCTCAGGGGCGACCACCGCCTCGAACACGTCCTCGACCGGTTTGGCGATGCGCCCGGCCACGGTGAACTTCAACTCCATGGTACGAATCCTCTTTGCTTTCCGTCATTAATGTTATAAAAACATAACATGTCAATGGAAGATAAATTTGACGCCTTGTTCAAGGCGCTTGGCCATCGGGTGCGACGTCAGATACTCGACCTGATCAAGGATGGTCCGAAGACCACCGGCGCCCTTTGCGAGGCGCTGACAGATATCGACCGCTGCACGGTGATGCAGCACCTCTCCGTGTTGGAGAAGGCCGGGCTGGTGGTTGTTGAACGGCGCGGCCGGGAACGCTGGAACCACCTCGACGCCCTTCCGATCCACGACGTTCAGAAACGCTGGATCGGCCCATACGCTGCGCATGCGGTCGGGATGCTTGAGGAGCTGGAGGCGCTGGCAAAAATCGACGCATCACCGCAGGAGACTGCCGAAAAGAGCAATGCCTGAAACAGGGAGGCGGCTCCGATCTGTCCCCCCTTGCATGCGCCATTCCTCGTCCTCGTTTTTCCAGGGCGCTTGCCGACCCGGCCCGCCGGGCAATCATTGCGCGTCCGGCGACAGGCGAGACTTCGGTCGGGGAAATTGCCCGGCCCTTTGCCATGTGCCAGCCGGCTGTTTCGCACCACCTTTGGGTTCTTGAAGAATCCGGCCTCATCACGCGGCGCATAGACGGCACCCGTCGCCCATGCCGCCTTGCAGATGGCGCTCTTGAAGAAATCGAGGGATGGCTGTCGATGCTGCGTCGCGGACCGGAAGCCAACTTTGACCGCCTGGATGCGGTGCCGTAAAGCCCTGTCCGCGGCTTTCTACTGTCAATCCAGAGCTGACCTACATTGGTTCTGGGGCGGCATCACATATGAACTGAAAGCTGTTTGAGATCCGGTGTCCGTATTTCCACTGCCAAGATCGCCAATAACTTGACGATGCCATCATGTTTCACAGCAAACGTTCAACCAGGTCGAAATCAGCTGCGAAATGGTCTTTGATGATATCGACTGTCCTTTGGTCATCCAATGCCAATTTGCGCAACGCCGTGGAGGCGGGTGATTGGTTGAGTTTAGGCAAGTTCAACCCTTCGGGTTGGAAGTCGTATTCATCGCAAAGTGCTTTGAAGTCTTCATCAAGGTGCGTGAAGCGGATGACGTGATCGGGCATCTGAACCTTGCCATCAACCGAAATGTAGTCGGTCAGCGTAAAGCACTTTCTCATGAACGCCTCGAACTCGCCAATGTCCCATCGCGGAGGTGTTTTTTCCCAAATGCCGTCTTTTTCCACCATCCAGCGACGGGGAGAAAAGTAAAGTGAAATTGCTCTCTCTATCGGGTCGCGTACTGGCACAGCGACTTTGTAGTCATTGAATGTGGAGCCAAGCGCAGTCTTGTAGTCAGACAAAAGTGCATGCTTACGCTTTGTAAATTCACCTGAAAGGCCAAACCTGTCGACAGAGTCCTGGTACTTGTGCGCCGTCATCCGGTCGTCAGAGAAAGGCAGCAACGCAGTGGTCACGGAATTTCCGCCGGTCTTCTGGACATGGATGTAGATCAGTTTCCTAGAGACAAATATCAATGCAAAACTCCTTTGAGTGTTCGTCGGGCCTGGGATCAGCGCCTGGTGGGGTCGCCTACAATTGCCTGATGTCCCGAACCTTTCGCGCCGCTGCCATTATTGTTTGTTTCTAGGCCCAAGCGTTATTTCCCCGTAGCTTCCAGCGATAGTTCGCAGTCCGTTTTATATGCTTCATATTTTTCTGACTGCCAAACCTGCGCCAAGGTCATGCCTGGGCTTAAGGTTGTTGGAATGTCGAGCAGAGGGTCATCCGTTTGGCGCGCCAACGCTGCCAATAACTTTTCGTTGGATGGTTGATAGTCACTCTTGGTTTTCGCCAGCTGCACGTCTGAAAGAAGCCGAAGCTTAACTGCCTCTTCTGGCGGCGTATTGCGTGCGATGATCCTGCGGGCGTGGTAGGCGTCCCCGGAATAACGCCACCCCGCTTCAAGAATATAAGCGATCTGATGCCCGCTCAGCCTGACTTGTTGGGGGTCAATCTGGGGCAAGTCGGGCAAATCGGGCAGCTGTGCCGCGGTCAGGAAGCTGCCTAGCAAGTCGTCACGCGCTTCATCGAAAAAAACGATCTGGCAGGACCCGAAATGTTGCATCCAGACTTCATAGTCCCTGAACCAGTCTGGCGCGCGGTATCGGAGCGTCGTCGGGTCTTCTAATGTAGCCAGAAAGTCGGACATGCTGCCGCAAAAACTTCCGGTTTTGATCCATTGGCTATAAAGTGAAGTAATCCAGTGATCCTGCCTTCGAATGAACAAGACGACCGTCACTTCAACGTCTTGTGGCAGCATTTCCTTTAGGGTTTGCGCGTGAAAATGGCGAAAGTCTTCGGCGGATAGCACGACCGTTTCATTGTCGGGCTGCCAATTCGCCAACAACCGGTCCACTAGATTTTGCGGGTCAAGAACTGTCGGGTCAATCCTTGGAAAAGCACGTTTGAAATCATAGGTCCGTTCCTTGGACAGGCAGGCCGCAAGCAATTTGGCATTCCCCGCAATGCGTTTCACTTCGTCCAGAACAGGCACAAATATGCCTCGTGACCGGACGTAGTCTGCATCAAGTCGCAGGCGTTTTTGGATATATGTGGAACCTGTTTTGGCCGATCCAATATGAAGGACAATGCGCTTCATTCAGCCGTTAACTTTTTTGCCTACGGCATTGCGTACAAATTGCATTTTGTGCAGGTCCTCTTGAGCCATCGTCAGGTCCGCCATGGTGGGAAACGACACCCCGACCAAAATAGAATTGATCGAGGCAACTTTGTCAATCAACGCCCTGATCGCTTCAAGGTCGTTAAGGTTTTGCATCACGGGTCGGATCGAAACGCCTGCGTGGGTGTGCACAACAAAGCAGGCTCCACTGAGGTAACCGCCAAAACACAGACGAAAATTGTAGTTGTTGGGGAGCGTAAAAATATCTGGCTGATGCTTCATCAACGCTTGCTGGAACGAAGGCTGATCCATCACTTTTCCGGGGTGGTCAGCGGATGTTAGGCGGTCTTTGTAGTCGGCAAGCCAACTGTCCATGACATCGCGCTGGCTGCCGTTCAGGAACACCACACCAGAATTGAGTTTCCAGCGCCTGCTCCATTCTTCCTTGACCGCGGCGTCCATACTGCAAACGCTCTGGCGGTATGGCGGCTGGCACGCGGCTATGTCAAAGGGCCCAAAATCAAATACTCTTGCCAGATCACCCAAGATAAAAGTGTCTGTGTCCAGAAACACTGTCTTCTCAAAAGGTGACGCAGCGATGGCCTCCAACTTTTGAAGTTTGGGATGGTCGCGCGGCACATCGGTCACAATCACTTCAGAGAATGGTGACCAGGAAGGCTCCGCCAATCTGTCCGCCAACACGCGTGAATTCGAGTGTAAGACAATTGGTTCTTTGCTGTGTTGCCTCAAACTGAATGCGGATATCATCGCCTCAGCGTGGTACAGCGGTGTCTCTATTTCTTCATCAAATGCACTGTAAATAAACACTCTTTTGCCTTGCTGACCGATATGATTTTGCACATGCTATGTTATAAGAGCATGCGGGAAAGGACCACCAGAATCGGCACCTGAGCATTCACCATGAAGTGCCCAAATTTCCTGGACGGCATCGTCAAGTTGCAACGCATCTCACCTGGCGGTAGGTGTCCTTGTAACCAAGTCCAAGCAATCTGGCGCTGTTCAGGCGGGCCGAGAGTGACCATGCCACTTTGAAAAGGCTGCACGGTTATCGGCAAGGCCTTTGATCCCTGCGATCTGCAAATGTGACATTACAAAGGTTGGAGGTGATCAGCACAGTCAACCAGGTGTCCTGGGCAAGATCGCCTTTGTTCACGGTTTTACCCGGCTGGCTGCGTGAGATTATGGACGCATTGTGATGCCAGTGGCCCACATGGGCTAATGAAACTTTCCCAATCACAGGTTTTCGAGAATGAGCACTTCGATACGTATGCGTTCCTGCGACGCGAGGGTGGCGCGGTTTTCGCATTTTGCCCGCAGGATCCTGATTGCGCTGCGCACCAGATGTCCGGGGTCCTGATGGATCACGGCGTCCAGTTCACCATTTTTCAGGGCCAGCTCCGTTGAGGGTGTGCGTTCGTGGGCTATCGTCACACGATCCCGGATGACACCGGCGCGGCGCCCTTTTTCCAGCGGGATGCGGGCCTCCACTCCCATGAAGTAGATGCCCAGGATGTCGCTGTGGGTTCGGATTGCGTTGTGCAGGATGTTTTCCGTCCGGTCCGGATCCCCGTAGGTTTCAAGGGTCGGAAGCACCTTCAGGTTCGGATATTCCGCATTGATGATCCCATCGAAGCCAAGCCTGCGTTCGAGGCTGTCGCGCGCCTGGGTGGTTTCGGTCAGGACAAGAACGGACCCTTCCTTGTTCCCGATGAAACGGGCCATCAAGCGGCCTGCGGTTGCCCCTGCTGCCCTGTTGTCAATGCCGACAAAGCCATGTTCGCCATCGTCCTGCTGGTCGGCGACGAGCGGTATCGTCTGGATGCCACGTTCTCTCATCCTCAGCAGGGCGTCGCGGATCTGCGGGGTTTCGGGCGCCATGATGGCGACGCCGTCGACATCCTCTGCGGACAGGTTCGAGAGGTTGCGCGCAGCCTCATGCGGATCCTGATCGTCAATTCGAATGACATCCGCCTCGATCATCTCGGCACGGCTTGCGCTGTCGAATTCCGCTATTCGGTCTATGATCTCCATCAGGAATTCATCGCCTGATCGGGGCAGGGCGAATACGAACCTGTATCCTCTCTGCCGCGCCAGGGTCGCGGCGACCTGGTTCCGTTGAAACCCGATTCTTTCAATGGCGTCATTGACAGTTTTGACCGTCTTTTCCCGTACGCCGGACCGGCCATTGAGCACCCTGTCCACGGTCGCCAGACTCACGCCTGCAGCGTTGGCCAGGTCCTTTATCGTTGGTCTCATTCTGTCAAAGCTCTGATTTCATAGGATAACCACCCCATCTTTGACAATTTTGGAGGAAATCACAAGCTAAATGAGGTGCGCACCTCAAATAGTTCTTGCCTTGAGGTGCGCACCTCATTTACGCTCGGGCGAGTTAAGTCGCGGCAGGAGGGCCGTGGCGATGAAACTGGGAGGATTTCGAAATGAAGACGAAACACCTGACGACAGCTGTCCTGTCGTCACTTATCGCAAGCTCTGCCGCGACTTCGGCCCTGGCCGAGGATCTGACGCTGTGTTGGGCTGCCTGGGACCCGGCCAATGCCCTGGTCGAATTGTCCAAGAATTTCGAGGCGGAATCAGGTCACACCATGAATTTTGAATTCGTGCCCTGGACCTCATTTGCGGACCGGATGCTCAACGAGCTGAATTCAGGGGGGCAATTGTGCGACCTGATGATCGGTGACAGCCAGTGGATCGGCGGCGGTGCCGAGAACGGTCATTACGTGAAGTTGAATGATTTCTTCGAGGCCAATGGCATCGACATGGCCGATTTCATTCCGGCAACTGTCACCGGCTATGCGGAATGGCCCAAGAACACGCCGAACTATTATGCCTTGCCGGCCTTTGGGGACGTCGTTGGCTGGACCTATCGCAAGGATTGGTTCGAACGCCCGGAACTGCAGGAGGCGTTCAAGGCCAAATATGGCCGCGCGCTTGGCGTACCGACGTCATTGGAAGAGCTGAAGGAGATTGCGCAGTTCTTTCAGGGCCGGGACATTGACGGCACCACGGTTTACGGCGCCGCGATCTATACCGAGCGTGGCTCGGAAGGGATCACCATGGGGGTGACCAACGCGCTTTATAACTACGGGTTCATGTACGAGAATCCGGACAAGCCCTATGACCTGGAGGGCTATGTGAATTCCGATGGCGCTGTTGCAGCGCTGGAATTCTACAAGGATCTTTATGACACCGCGACGCCGCCGGGCTCGTCCAACTGGTACATGGGCGAGAATATCGATGCCTATAAATCAGGCCAGGTGGCGCTTCAGATGAATTTTGCCTTCATCTGGCCAGGTGTTGAAGCCGATCCGAACGTGGGCGGCGGAAAGTCGGGCTATTTCCCCAATCCGGCAGGGCCTGCGGGCCAGTTTGCGCAACTGGGCGGGCAGGGGATTTCTGTCGTGGCCTATTCGGACAAACAGGATGCGGCGCTGGAATATATCCAGTGGTTCGCGCAGCCCGAGATTCAGGCAAAGTGGTGGGAACTGGGCGGTTACTCGGCGCTGCGCGCTGTGGTCGAAGATCCGGGGTTCGCCGAAAGCCAGCCCTACGCGCAGACCTTTCTCGACAGCATGGCAATCGTAAAAGATTTCTGGGCGGAACCGGCCTATGCGGATCTGCTGCTGGCGATGCAGGAACGTGTCCACAATTACGTGGTGGCTGGTGACGGCACTGCGAAGGAAGCGCTTGACGGTCTGGTGCGTGACTGGACCGAAGTGTTCGAGGACGAAGGCAAAATATAGGGCTCCTCCCCGTCGGTTCCCTTTGGGGGGCTGACCGCACCTGGCGGCCCGGCGGGCCGTCAGGATGCCTATGCCGAGGATATCTGGACGCCCGACTTATCCGCGCGTCAAAGGACAGGATCAATGACAGACACTTCCATCGACAAGCTCGCCCGAGCCACGCCCAAGACCGTGGCCCGCCGCATAAAGGGTCTGTCCGATCGCAGCATCGCATGGCTTTTCGTGGCTCCGACGATCTTTCTGCTGCTGGCCGTAAATATCTTTCCGCTGATCTGGACGATCAGGCTCAGCTTTACCGATTTCCGCGTGAACCGCCCGAACCGCGATGTCGAATGGGTCGGTCTGCGCAATTATGAACGGATCCTGACCGATCCGGACATCTGGGCCACGATGCAGGCAACGGCGCATTTTCTGTTCTGGACCATCGTGTTCCAGGTTCTGATCGGCTTTTTCCTGGCCTTCCTGATCAACAAGAAATTCAAGGGCAACGACCTCTGGACCACGATCATCGTCTTTCCGATGATGCTGTCGCCCGCGGTGGTCGGGAACTTCTGGACCTTCCTTTACCAACCGCAAATCGGATTGTTCAACTATGTGGTCGCGTTCTTCACCGGAGTCGACCCGGCGAGCTTTTCGATGATCGGCAGCGTGAATCTTGCGCCCTGGGCCATCGTTATCGCGGATACCTGGATGTGGTCCCCCTTTGTGATGCTGATCTGTCTGGCCGGACTGCGGTCCATTCCTGACAGCATCTATGAGGCAGCGGAATGTGATCGGGCCAGCAAGTGGCGGCAGTTCTGGACAATCACGGTGCCGATGGTGCTGCCCTTCCTGATGCTGGCCGTGCTGTTCCGCGGGATCGAGAATTTCAAGATGTTCGACCTGGTGGTGCAGCTGACCGGGGGCGGCCCGGGGAATACCACGACGCTCACGTCGATCGACCTGAAGCGGGAAGCCTTCGAAAGATGGCGCACGGGCTATTCCTCGGCCTATGCGGTGATCCTGTTCGTTACCGTCTTCGGCCTCGCCTCCATCTACGTCAAGGCATTGAACAAGGTGAAAGAACGATGAGCTATTCGATCACGGAACCTGGCAAGGGCATCAAGTGGATCGCCGGTGTATTGGTCGTCTGCTATGCGCTGATTACCATCGCGCCGCTGCTGTGGATCATCGCGACGGGTTTCAAATCGGGGCCGGATTCCATCGCATATCCGCCCAAGGTGGTATTCGAGCCGACGCTCGAAGGCTATGTGAACCTGTTCACGGACCGCACCCGCGCGACCAGCGACATGCTGGAGGCCGCAGGCCCGCCCGAAACCTGGTACGAGCAGATCGCGCGGGATCAGGGCACGGTCATCACCGGTGCGTCGCGCTACGGCGAGCGGTTCCTGAACTCCATCATCATCGGTTTCGGGTCGACGGCGCTTTGCATGATCCTTGGCACTGCCGCCGCCTATGCGTTCAGCCGCTTCCGGGTGCCGCTCAAGGATGACCTTCTGTTCTTCATCTTGTCCACGCGGATGATGCCGCCAATTGCCGTGGCGATCCCGATCTTTCTGATGTTTCGGAACCTCGGCCTGAACGATACGCACCTCGGAATGATCCTGCTCTATACAGCCGTGAACCTGTCTCTGTCGGTCTGGCTTCTCAAGGGTTTCATCGACGAGATCCCCGTGGAATACGAGGAAGCGGCGCTGATCGACGGCTACACGCGGTTCCAGGCTTTCTACAAGGTGGTGCTGCCGCAGGCGGCAACGGGCATCGCATCGACCGCAATATTCTGCCTGATCTTTGCGTGGAATGAATATGCCTTTGCGGTGCTGCTGACATCGGGCACGGCGCAGACGGCACCACCGTTCATCCCGACCATCATCGGCACCTCCGGCAAGGACTGGCCCGCTGTTGCAGCGGGGGCGACGATATTCCTCGTCCCGGTCATGATTTTCACGATCCTGCTGCGCAAGCACCTGCTGCGCGGGATCACATTCGGAGCCGTTCGCAAATGAGCAATTCACCCTTCGACCCCGACGAGAGCCTGACCGAAGCCCAGATGGAGCGTGAGCGCAAAGGCACCCCGAAGCCGGAAGTGACCGATACGCGCGGGCAACCGGACGAAGGGTATCGCGCGCATCCCGCCGCGCGAATATCCCTCCGCGGCCCCTGGGAGATGCTGGCGACGATCCTGATCGCGGCAGGGGTGGTGATGCTGATGCAGCCATTCTTCCTGGGGCTCTACACCTATTCGTTCATCGTCACGCTGACAGGCACGGTGATGTTCATCATCGTCAGCCATTTTCCGGAGTAGTCGCATGGCACAGATACGGATTGAGAACCTGCGCAAGGATTTCGGCAGCTTCAATGCGGTGAAGTCCTCGACCTTCACGATCGAGGACGGCGAGTTCTTCATGCTTCTCGGACCTTCGGGTTGCGGCAAGACCACGACCCTTCGCATGATGGCAGGGTTGGAATTGCCCACTTCGGGGCGCATTTTCATCGACGGCGAAGAGGTGGGACAGAAACCGGCGAGCCAGCGGGACATCGCCTTTGTTTTCCAGATGTTCGCGCTCTACCCGCATATGAACGTGCGGGGCAACATCAGCTATCCGCTGAAAAGCCAGGGGATGCCGAGAGCAAGGATCAAGGCCAAGGTCGAGGAGGTTGCCGAAATCCTTGGCGTTACCGATATTCTGGACCGGCCCGTGGGCGGCCTGTCGGGCGGGGATCGTCAGCGGGTGGCCCTGGGGCGGGCCATCGTGCGCGACCCAAAGGCGTTTCTCATGGATGAACCGCTTGGCGCGCTGGATGCCGAATTTCGCGAACGCATGTCGGAGGAATTGCGCGCCTTGCACGACAGGATGAAGGCGACAACTGTCTATGTGACCCATGATCAGCTTGAGGCGATGCAAATGGGCGACAAGATCGTGGTCATGAACCATGGTGTGGTTGAGCAGTTCGGGGTGCCGCAGGACATCTACGACTGGCCCGCGACCAGGTTCGTGGCACAGTTCATCGGTTCGCCGCCGATGAATTTTCTCGATTTCGAAGGCGTGATCGGTGCCGGTGGCGATGAGGTCCGGTTGAACGATGTCGAGGTGAAGGTTCCCCCGAGCATTGAGGGTGCCAAGGGGAAACTGACGCTGGGCGTTCGGCCCGAACATGTGACCCTGGATGATGACGCGCCGTACCGGGGCCGGGTGATGGCGACGGAATATCTCGGGACCACCCAGATCGTGACGCTGGACACGGCCAACGGGGCCCTCAAGGCCCGCGTCGCCAGCGCGGCGCGGGTGGAGGTGGGGACGATGACAGGCCTGCGGTTCGACGCGCGGACCATCACGCTGTTCGACCAGCAGGAAGGTCGCGCGCTGCGGTCGCAAGCCAATGCAGGAGTGCTGGACCATGGCTGAGGTCACCTTGACGGGAATTACCAAACGATATGGGAATGATGTCGCGCTGAGTGATGTCACGATGACAGTGCCCGATGGCTCATTCGTGGTGCTGCTTGGTCCCACGGGCGCGGGAAAGACGACGACACTGCGGATGGTTTCCGGGCTTGATACGCCTGATCTCGGGACGGTCATGATCGGCGGGCGCGACATGGCCGGGCTGATGCCGGCCCAGCGTGACGTGGCGATGGTGTTTCAGCAATACTCGCTCTACCCGCATCTGACGGTCCGGCAGAATCTGGAATTCCCCCTGAAATCCCCGATCTTGAAGACATCGCAGAAAGAGATCGACCGCAAGGTCGGTGAGGTGGGCGAGATGCTGCAAATCTCCCACAAGCTGGACAACAAGGCGACCGCGCTTTCGGGCGGGGAAATGCAGCGGGTTTCCATCGGGCGTGCATTGGTACGCGATCCTGCGGTGTTCCTCATGGATGAACCGCTCAGTTCGCTGGATGCCAAGCTACGTGCCGATCTGAGGGTTGAATTGAAGTCCATTCAGGCCGATTCCGGTGCAACGCTGCTTTATGTGACCCATGACCAGATCGAGGCGATGACGATGGCCACACATGTGGGTGTGCTGGACAAGGGGCGCCTGGTGCAGTTCGGCCCACCGCGCGAAATCTACGAACAGCCGGTCAGCATCTACGCGGCAAGCAGGCTGGGCCAGCCGCGGATCAACGTGCTGCCCGCAGAGGTATTCGGCGGGGCGCCGGAGGGGGCAAAGACGATCGGGTTGAGACCGGAACAGATCCGCCAGGGCGATGGCGAGGAAAGCCGCGTCGAGCGGGTTGAGCGACTGGGCGACCAGACACGACTGCACCTGCGTTTCAAATCGCACGATATCGTCACCGTGACCGATGCGCACACAGAGCTGAAACCGGGAGATCGGGTCAGGATTCGGCCCGAGAAACCTTTTTACTTTGACGCGTCTGGCGCTCGTCTGGCCTGAGGGAGGATACCATGGCTCAATTCATCAACGAAAAGGAAGCAACCGTCACCGAGGCGATCGACGGGCTTCTGCAGGCTTCTGGTGGCGAACTGGCCCGTCTCGACGGTTATCCGCACATCCGCGTGGTGGTGCGGGCGGATTGGGACAAATCAAAAGTGGCGCTGGTGTCCGGGGGCGGGTCGGGCCATGAGCCTGCCCATGCCGGGTTCGTTGGCAAGGGGATGCTGACGGCTGCGGTATGCGGGGATGTTTTTGCATCCCCCTCCGTGGATGCCGTGCTGGCGGGCATACTGGCGGTGACCGGCCCGGCCGGATGCCTGCTGATCGTCAAGAACTACACCGGCGACCGGCTGAACTTTGGCCTCGCGGCAGAACGGGCGCGGGCTTTCGGGCTCAAGGTCAACATGGTGATCGTCGATGACGACATTGCGCTGCCCGATCTTCCGCAGCCGCGGGGCGTCGCCGGCACGCTTTTCGTGCACAAGATTGCGGGCGCCCTGGCCGAAAGCGGTGAATCGCTGGACAAGATCACCTCGGCAGCCGAGCGGGTCATTGCCGGAACCAGCACCATCGGCATGTCCCTGGACACATGTACCGTGCCGGGTTCACCCAAGGAAAACCGCATCGGCGCGGGAAAGGCAGAGCTGGGACTGGGTATTCACGGGGAGGCCGGGGTTCAGCAGATCGCGTATCAGAACGCGCGGCAGGCGGTTGCTGCCGTCACCGAAAAGCTGGCAAAGGTCATGAAATCCAAGCCCCATGTCGTCTTGTTGAACAACCTTGGCGGTGCCTCGGTGCTTGAAATGTCGATCCTGGCCAATGACCTGACGCAATCGGATATTGGCAAGAACCTCAAGCTGATCGTGGGGCCCGCATCGCTGATGACCTCGCTCGACATGCGAGGCTTTTCAGTCTCTGTTTATGCATATTCGGCAGAGGACCAGGCATTGCTTGCCGCGCCTTGCAGCCCGTCGGCGTGGCCCGGCTGCAAGGCGATCAAACCCGTTTCCGTGGTGGAATTGCCCGACGGTCTGCGCCCGATCCAGCCGATCCCGTCACAGCACAAGGACACGGCCGCCTTCCTGACCAAATGCTGTCAGGTTCTGATCTCGGCGGAGGCAGACCTGAACGCGCTCGACGCGAAGTCCGGCGACGGCGATACCGGTTCGACACTGGCAGGCGCGGCGCGGGCACTGATCGACGCGCTGGACCGGATGCCGCTGGCGGACCATACGCAGCTTTTCCGGGCCATCGGTCAGGAACTGAGCCAGACGATGGGCGGGTCCTCCGGCGTATTGCTGGCAATCTTCTTTACCGCCGCGGGGGACGCGGCTTCGAGCGGGCTTGGCATGATCGCGTCACTCAAGGAGGGCCTGGCCCGCATGCAGAAGATTGGGGGCGCACAGATCGGCGATCGCACCATGGTCGATGCGCTGAAGCCCGCGCTGGACGAGTTGGAAGCCAAGGGCCTTGCCGATGCGGCCCTCGCCGCGCGGAGTGGTGCGGCTCATACCGCGACAATCACGAAGGCAAAGGCGGGGCGGGCCTCCTATATCAGTGCCGAACAATTGGACGGTCACGTGGATCCGGGGGCAGAGGCGGTTGCGCGGCTTTTTGAACAGCTCGCGACCTGATGTCGCGCATTCCTTCCCTGGTTCCGGTCAGGACGTGACGGAGATGGAAGCCGAAGGCGATCTGGGCGATTGACGCGGCTCTGTAATGGGCCAAGTCTGGGCGAAACCGATTGCAGGAGCTTTCAATGACCACGGACAGCACACCCCTTCCACTGCCGGATGGCGCTTTGGAGCGGATCACCAAAGCCGTCGATGCGGGGTTCGAGGCCCAGATCGGGTTTCTGGCGGATTTCGTCGCAATCCCGAGCCTGAGGTTCGAGGAAGGTGCCGCCCAGGATTTTATGGCGCAGGCGCTGCGGCAACGGGGCTACAAGGTGGATGACTGGACGATCCGGCTGGAAGATCTTGAGCACCTGCCGGGGTTCGGGCCGATCCACGGTGATTTTTCACGCGCGCGCAGTGTGGTCGGCAGCCATCACAGTGCCCGGACAAAAGGGCGCTCGCTGATCCTGCAGGGGCATCTGGACGTGGTGCCGACCGGGCCGGTCGAGATGTGGAAGTATCACCCCTTCGACCCGGTGATCGAGAACGGCTGGATGAACGGCCGCGGGGCAGGAGACATGAAGGCCGGCACGGTCGCCGCCCTTTATGCGCTGGATGCGCTCAAGGCCGCCGGGTTCGAGCCTGCGGCGACCGTGCATTTCCAGTCGGTAATCGAGGAGGAAAGCACGGGCCTTGGCGCGCTTTCGACCCTGCAGCGGGGCTACCGCGCCGATGTCGCGGTTCTGCCGGAGCCATCGAGCCTGACGATCAACCGCGCGCAGGTGGGGGCACTTTGGTTTCGGCTGCGGGTGCGGGGCAAGCCGGTGCATGTGTCGGTCGCGGGCGAAGGGTCGAACGCGATCATGGCGGGCTATGATATTCTTGCCGCCTTGAAAGAGATGGAGGCGGAGTGGAACGCGCGCGCGGCGCAGGACCCGGTCTATCATGACGTACCGCATCCGCTGAACTTCAATGCAGGGAAGATCGAGGGCGGGGACTGGGCATCGAGCGTGCCGGCCTGGTGCGACATCGACTGCCGGATGGGTGTGCTGCCGGGGCAGGATCTGGAGGCTGCCAAGGCCGAGATCGAGGCCCGTGTGTCGGGGGCGGCGCGCGACCATCCTTTCCTGTCCAACAACCCGCCCGAGGTGATCTGGAACGGTTTCCAGGCCGAAGGATACGTGCTGGGCCCTGACGCCGACCCGGCGCTGGCGGTGATGCGCGCGGCCCACGCGCAGGTCATGGGTGCGGGCGCGCAGATCGCCGAGCACAAGATGACGGCGCTGACGGACACGCGGTTTTATGGTCTCTACTATGACATTCCGGCCTTTTGCATCGGGCCTACAGCACAGAATATTCACGGCTTCGATGAACGCGTCGAACTGGAATCGATCCGCAAGCTGACGGTGGTTCTGGCGCTGTTCATCGCGCAATGGTGCGGTTTGAACCCCTTAAGGGACTAGGTTGATCCGGGATCTGGTCGCGGAATCCACGGCTTCCGCCGAATAGAGCATCGGCACGTAATCCCCCGCAGCCCAGAGTGGCGCCAGATCGGCGTAGTGGGGGCTGTCCGGCAGGGCGGACTGGCCGGGCGTGTTGATCCAGACGCTGTTGTCCCATGCGCCCACGTCCACAACCATGCGGACCGAGGCGCCGATGGTCACACGGTAGTCCGCCGCTTCGTAATGGCCCAGCATCACGGTGCCACCCGCCCCGCCGGTCGGCAGGGGGCCGATATCCTGCTTGCCGCCGATCGGGGTCAGCGCGTGATTGAAATAGCCCTGGTGCAGGTCGCCCCATTGCCATCTGGTGGTGTCCTTGCCGTAGGTTTCGCAGGCTTCTTCCCAGGCGGTCTGCAGCGTGTCGGCCAGAAGCGCATCGCGGTCCGGTGCTGCCCGGGCAGCAAGGCCGGGAAGATCGCCGCGCAGCAGGCGCAGGACGGTAGGCACGCTGCCCGGAACAAGAAGGGCGCGCAGGGCGGGATCCTCCGCCACCCGATCCAGCAGGGCGGGGCGCAGGTGCCGGGACAACCAGATCTCATAAAGAAGTGCGGCAGCGGAAGAAGCCCGCGCATAGCCGTCCCAGGCCTGCAGCAATCCTCGGGCCGGGGAGAGGGCGCTGGCGGGCAGCATCGCGCAAAGCTCTTCGGCCAGGGCCGAATAGGTATCGGTTTGCAATGCGCAATTGTCGGCCACGTTTCGGGCACCACCCCTGGCGATCACATCGGCGATGCGGTCGGCGCGGCCGTCCTCGAACCATTCAAAACCGACGGGCCGGGCCTCGTGATCCCAGGTGTCCGGCAGGTTCATCTCGTTCGCGGAATGGACAAAGCCGCGCTCGGGGTTGGTAATGGCGGGCAGGTCCTCGGCGGTCATGTATCCCTGCCATTCAAAGCGGCCATCGCCCGGCACCGGGGTCAGGCCGCGCCAGCCGGAGCGGCGCGGGACATAGGCCGCCGCCTGCCAGCAGATATCGCCGGTGGTATCGGCATAGACCATGTTGACCGAGGGCGCGCCCCATGTGGCAAGTGCCTTGCGGAAGTTTGGCGCGCTGGTGCTGCGCATGGATTTGAGAGACCCCATGTAGGGCGACGTGCCCGGATCGGTAAAGACAGTGCGGACAGCGACGCCGACATTGTCCCGCGCATGGACCAATGGGCCGTGACGGGTAAAGCCCAGGGTTAGAGACTGTTCCGGCGCATCTTTCACCGCAAATTTCTCTTCCACCCAGGTGATCGCCTCGGTCCCGGTGCCAAAGCGGTAGGCGTTGCCGTCCTCGGTCAGGTCGTAAACCAGGACGTCCTCCTGATCAGCGCAGAAGATCGTGAGGCTGAAGGCCGCGGTGCCGTTGTGGCCGGCCATGATGCCGGGAGAAGAGGGCTCTCCCGCACCGATAATGTCGAGGCCCGGCGCGGTGAGATGGACCATGTAGCGCAGGGAGGGTGCGGCATGGGCGCGGTGCGGGTCGCTTGCCATGATGGCGCGGCCGGTGTCCGTCTTGCCCGGCGCAATGGCCCAGTTGTTAGAGCCTTCGGGTGGTGTTGCGCGCTGCACGGTCTTTCGCGAGTCCACACTGGACCATAGCGGTGCCTCCTCCAGCGTCGCGTCAAGCCGGGCGCGCTGGAAGGTCACGGGTGCCGTGGCAAGCTCGTAGACCGCCAGCGCATCTGAAGGCAGGCGCTTGTCGGTTGTGACGTCCCATTCGCTGTCCGGCACGGGAGGGGACAGGGGCACACGCAAGAGATCGGTTTCCGGGTCGGCAAGGGTATGGACCTGCAGACGCGCCAGTTCCGACGCCGCGTTGCGGGCGAGACAATGGGTGCGGATGCGCACCACATCCTCGGGCAGCCAATGGGCCGGTTCAGTCCCTAACTCGGCGAATTCGGGCGGCAGGGGCAGGTCACCCGCAAGCACCAGATCGACAGCGGCATTGATGCCTGCGGCGAAAGCCGTGCAGATTTCCTGGGAATCTTCGCCATAGGCGGCCCATTCCCGATCCATCTCTCCGCGATAGAGAAACAAACGCGCGGCGCGGTCCTGCATCAGATAGCCGGGCCCGAAGTCGGCGGCCAGCAGGCCCAACCCGCGCTTGCGCCAGAGGTCAATCTGCCAGAGCCGGTCGCGCGCGGCGTTGAACCCCTGGAGGAAAAAAGCGTCTTGCTGGGTCTCCGCGCGGATATGCGCCATGCCCCATGTGTCGATTGAGATGCTGGCAGGGGCCGAGAGGCCGGGCAGTTTGATCGTTGTCATGGGGTGTCTCCTGGGGAAGATCAGTACTTGCTGAGGGCGCGGGCGGCCTGCTGGCCAAGCGGTGCGGTACGGGCGCGGAACTCTTCGGGAGTCCACTCGGCAAGCGAGCCTGCGATGTGAATGGCGGCGACCGGTGCGCCCTTGCTGTCGAGAATCGCAAAACCCATGGCGATTTCGCCTGACAGGATCTGGTTCAGTGCCAGCGCATAGCCCTGCGCGCGGGTCTGTTCGACAGCCTGCATGATTTCGTCGATTTCGGTCATCGTGTTCGGGGTGAAGGGCCGCCTGTCCGAGCGGGCAACAAGATCGCGGGCGGTGTCTTCGGGCAGGCGGGCCAGGATGGCCAACCCGCCGGAGGTGCAGAATGTCGGGACGCTGTGGCCGACGATAGAGGCGTTGAAGGTCTGACGCTTGGTCTGGAGACGCACGGCATAGACCATACGGAGGTCATCGAAGAGCGACAGGTCGATCCGTTCGCGCACCGTGGTGCGCAGTTCCTGCAGGACCGGTGTGGCCTGCCGTACCAGCGGATTCAGACGCAGAAAATCGAGCGTGTGATCCAGGATGCTGACGCCGGGGACATAGCCGTGCCCGTTTGCGTCGCGGCTGATGTAGCCAAGGGCGCGCATGGTATGGACCATCCGCTGGGCCGCGCTGCGGTCGAGCCCGGCGCGTGATGCGACTTCCGAGAGGGTCAGGGGCCCTTCGGTCTGGTGAAAGGCCGACAGCACCGCCATCGCCTTTTCCACGGATCGGACGAAAAGCGGACTGGCGCGTTCCTCTTCCAGATTGGCGGAGCGGCCGGTTTCGGCGCGTATCGTATTTCTGAACATTATCGCTTTCCTGACACAGCGGCATTGACGCCGGGTAAGGCGGCGGCATACGATTTCTATACGATGTAGTTGTATTGCCTTGCAATACTTCTGTGGGCGACGGACAAGCGGGCCGAGGTCGGACCGCCGTCAGCACCAGTCGGGGGAAACAAGATGTCAAAGCGCGTGGCGCTGGCCGGATTTCTACATGAAACAAACACTTTCGCGCCTACGAAAGCGCGCATGGCGGACTTTGTGCAGGGGGGTGGTTACATGCCCCTGGCCCGTGGGAAGGCCGTTCTGAGCCAGGGGCGCGACATCAACCTTGGAATTGGCGGCGCGGTCCAGTTCGGCGAATCGGCGGGCTGGGAGATGGTGCCAATCCTCTGGGCGGGCGCCATACCATCGGCCCATGTTTCAAAAGATGCCTATGAAAGCATCAGTGACGAGATAGTTTCGGGCATTGCGGGGGCCGGCGCGCTGGACGGTGTCTTTATCGACCTGCATGGCGCGATGGTGGCGGAACACGAGGACGATGGCGAGGGCCGGCTGCTCAAGCGCCTGCGCGAGGTGGTGGGGCCGCATGTCCCGATTGCCGCAGCGCTCGACCTGCATGGAAACATCACCCAGGATATGGTGGATGCGGCCGACGTGCTGGTGGGGTTTCGTACCTATCCCCATGTGGACATGGCCGAGACGGGGCACCGGGCCGCGGCGCAACTGGATGCGCTGATGGCGCGGGGGGCGCCCTTTGCCGCGGCGTTCCGGCGGCTGCCCTTCCTGGTGCCGATCGCCTGGCAGAGCACAAGGGCGCAACCGGGGCAGCGGATTTACGAACTGGTCGCGGAACAGGAGGGTGGCGGCGTGGCCAGCACGTCGTTCTTCTTCGGCTTTCCGGCGGCGGATTTTCCCGGCTGTGGTCCGACCGTGATATGCTATGGTGAAACGCAAGCCGATGCCGATCGCGCGGCGGATGCCATAGAGCAGGCCGTTCTGGCGGCGGAGCCGGAGCTGGCGGGAGAGACCTTTGAGCCTGAGGCGGGTGTAAACGAGGCGATGCGCATTGCCCGTGGCGCAAGCCGTCCGGTGGTGATCGCGGATACGCAGGACAATCCCGGCGCGGGGGGCGACAGCAACACCACGGGGATGTTGCGCGCGCTGGTCGCACGGGGGGCGCAACGGGCGGCCCTGGGCAATATGGTCGATCCGCGCGCGGCAGCGGCAGCACACGAAGCGGGGCAGGGGGCCGAAATAGAAATCGCACTTGGCGGTTTCTCGGGCGTTGCGGGCGACACGCCGTTCGAGGGGCGCTTTACGGTTGAGGCCCTGTCTGACGGCAAACTGGTGGCGAAGGGACCGTTCTATGGCGGCGCGCCCCTGGACATGGGTCCCTCAGCCTGCCTGCGTATCGGCGACGTGCGCGTGGTGGTCACCACGAACAAGGCGCAGATGGCCGATCGCGAGATGTATCGCTTTGTCGGGATCGAACCGGAGCAACAGGCGATACTTGTCAACAAGAGCTCGGTGCATTTTCGGGCCGATTTCGACGGCATCGCAGAAACGATCCTGACCTGTACGGCGCCAGGCCCGATGCCGGTCAGCCCGGCAAGCCTGCCGTTCAGGAACCTCGCCCCCGGCATGAGGCTGGAGCCTCTTGGGCGGGTCTTCGAGGCACCGGCTGCCGCCTGACCTGCGGCGGCACAGACAGATGAAAGGAGCGACGACATAGCCAAGGAAGATCAAGAAACGAAAACAGGGGCAAAAGCCTCGCGATGACACCAACCAACGGGAGTTACCAATGAAACTGCTGAATTTCACAAAATCGGGAACCGGATTCCGCATGTCCCTGTTCTCTGCGGCGCTGGCGGGTCTTGCCATGATGTCCGGGGCCGTGGACGCGCAGACGCTGCGCGCGGTCAAGCACTCTGACCTTCGGGTGCTGGACCCGATCCTGACCACCGCATACATGAGCCGGAACCACGGCTACATGATCTTTGATACGCTCTATGCGCTGGATTCCGATCTGGTGCCGCAGCCGCAGATGGTCGACAGCCACGAAGTGTCCGAAGACGGGCTGACATATACTTTTACCCTGCGCGACGGATTGAAGTTTCATGATGGCGCCGATGTCACCGGAGAGGACGTTGCGGCGTCGATCAAGCGCTGGGGCGAGCGCGACGGAATGGGACAGGTGCTGATGTCCTTTGTCGAAAGCATGTCGCAGGGCGACAGCCCCAATCAGTTCGTCATCAACCTGAAGGAACCCTACGGCCTGGTCATCGACAGCCTGGCGAAACCTTCGTCGAACGTGCCGTTCATCATGCCCAAACGGCTGGCGGAAACGCCCTCTACAGAGCCTATTCCGGAGCAGATCGGTTCTGGCCCGTTCAAATGGGTGGCGGATGAATACCAGCCCGGCGTCATCGCGGTCTATGAAAAGTTCGAGGACTACGTGCCGCGCGACGAACCGGCAAGCTGGGCATCGGGCGGCAAGGTCGTCAAGGTGGATCGCGTCGAATGGGTCGTGATGGCTGATGATCAGACCGCGTTGAACGCGCTTCAGGCGGGCGAGATCGACTATTGGGAAAGCCCGCCTTCTGACCTTTTGCCGATCCTCGATGCCAACCCCGATGTGACGGTCAAGAACCTCAACGCGCTTGGCTTTCAGACGATCATGCGGCCCAATACTTTGAATGCGCCGATGGACGATCCGAAAATCCGCAAGGCCGCCATTGCCGCAGTGAACCAGAAAGACGTTCTGGATGCGCTCGTGGGCAACCCGGACCTCTACAAGATATGTGGCGCGATGTTTGTTTGCGATACGCCGCTGGCCAGTGATGTCGGCTCCGAGACGCTGACGCAGGGCAACGGTATGGACCAGGCCAAGGCGCTGCTGGAAGAGGCGGGTTATGACGGCACGCCCATCGTCGTCATGCACCCGACAGATGTGAGCACTCTGCGTTCGCAGCCTGTCGTGGTGGCGCAGGCGATGCGGGACGCGGGCTTTACCGTCGATCTGCAGGCGATGGACTGGCAGACCCTGGTCGGCAAGCGCGCGTCGCAGGCCTCCATCGCGGATGGCGGCTGGCACATGTTCATGACCAACTGGGTGGGCGCGGATGTGTTCAACCCCCTGGTGAACAACATGGTCAACGGCAAGGGACCCGATGGCGGCTGGTTCGGCTGGCCGGATGTGCCGAAGCTGGAAGAGCTGCGTACGGCCTATGCCACAGCCGCGACGCTGGAAGAACAGAAGGGTCTGGCCGAGGAAATTCAGGCCCTGGCCTATGAGGAGGGCATCTATGCCCCGATCGGCCAGTACTTCGTTCCGACGGCATGGTCCAACAACCTTGAGGGTGTGCTGGACGCGCCCGCGCCGCTGTTCTGGAACATCAGCAAGAACTGATGCGATACCGGCCTCGCGCCAAACGCGCGGGGCCGGACACCTCATTCGAATGCATTCCGAAAGGACTTCCGATGGTTGTCTACATCGTGCAGCGCATCCTGGCCGCGATCCCGGTGATGGCCTTTGTCGCGCTCTTCGTCTTTCTGCTGTTGCGACTGACCCCGGGCGACCCGGCGGCGATCATCGCGGGGGATACCGCGACGCCTGCACAGCTTGAGGCGATCCGCGACTCGCTGGGGCTGAACGATCCGCTTCTGGTGCAGTTCTTCAGCTGGATCGGTGACCTGCTGCGCGGCGATTTCGGCACCTCGATCCTGTCTGGCAAGCCGGTGCTGAACCTGATCGCGGACCGGATGGAGCCGACCATCAGCCTGGCGCTGACCACCATCATCCTGTCGGTGCTCATCGCCGTGCCACTGGGTGTCATTGCCGCGTGGAAACAGGGCACATTGATCGACCGTTTCGTGATGCTGTTGTCGGTGCTGGGCTTTTCCGTTCCGGTCTTTGTCATCGGCTACCTGATGATCTCGCTTTTCTCCATGCAACTCGGCTGGTTCCCCGTGCAGGGGTTCAAACCCATCGGCGATGGTGTCGGACCATTCCTGCACCGGATTGCCCTGCCGACAGTGACGCTGACCTTGCTCTATATCGCATTGATCGCACGGATCACGCGCACCTCGATGCTGGAGATCCTGGGTGACGATTACGTGCGTACCGCGCGGGCCAAGGGGCTGCCCGAACGCAAGGTGCTCATGCGCCACGCGCTGCGCAATTGTTCCGTGCCGATCATCACGGTGATCGGCATCGGCTTTGCGCTGATCATCTCGGGGGTGGTGGTGACGGAATCGGTGTTCAACCTGCCGGGACTGGGGCGGCTGACGGTCGATGCCGTGCTGAGCCGCGATTACCCGGTGATCCAGGCGGTGATCCTGCTCGCCTCTCTCATCTATGTCGTGATCAACCTGCTGATCGACATTGCCTACGTCCTGCTTGACCCGAGGATCCGTTACACATGACCGATCAATCCGCGTCCTCTGTCGTTCCCGCCCGCGTCACCGCACTGGCCCGCGCGCGGGAGATTGTCTTTTCCGGCCCGCTGGTCACCATCGCCGCCGGTATTCTGCTGATCATCGTTCTGTCGGCGCTGCTGGCGCAATGGATTGTGCCGCACGACCCTGTGCGCCTGTCGCCGGGGGTGCGCCTGAAGCCGCCAAGCGAGGAATTCTGGCTTGGCACGGACGCCTATGGCCGCGACCTGTTCTCGCGCATCATCTATGGCGGGCGGATTTCGCTTGTCGTGGGGGTGGCGGCGGCGATCTTTGCCGTGGTGCTGGGCCTGCTGCTGGGTCTGCTGGCGGGATACATCCGCTGGATCGACGCGGTGCTGATGCGGATGGTGGACGGGCTCATGGCTATCCCGTCGATCCTGCTCGCCATTGCCATCGTATCGCTTTGGGGCGCGAGCCTGTGGACCGTGCTGGTTGCGATCACCATTCCGGAGGTGCCGCGCGTGGTGCGGCTGGTCCGGTCGCTGGTGTTGTCGGCGCGCGAGGAACCCTATGTCGAGGCAGCGATTGCCGCCGGAACCCCGACCTGGATCATCATGCGCCGCCACCTGGTGCCGAACACCATCGCGCCGCTGATCATCCAGGGCACCTATATCTGTGCCAGCGCCATCCTGACAGAGGCGATCCTGAGCTTTCTTGGCGCGGGGATAAACCCCGAGACGCCGAGCTGGGGAAATATCATGGCCGAGGGGCGGATCTATTTCCAGATCAACCCGGGCATCGTGCTTTGGCCCGGCCTGGTGGTGTCGATCACCATCCTGTCCATCAACCTTCTGGGTGACGCGGTGCGCGACGCACTTGATCCGCGCATGGCGAAACGGGGTATCGAAAGATGAGCCTTCTTGAAATTTCCGACCTGCGGATCGCACTGAACGGCGACAGGGACAGCCAGGTGGTCAAGGGGCTGGACCTGAGCATCGAGGCCGGCCAGACCACCTGCCTTGTCGGGGAAAGCGGCTCGGGCAAGTCGTTGACCGCACTTGCGACGATGGGTCTGCTGCCGCCGGTGCTGAAACCCATTGCAGGGTCGATCAAGCTGAAGGGGGAGGAGTTGCTGGGGGCAAAACAGTCGCGGTTGCGCGCGCTCAGGGCCACCTCCATGTCGATGATCTTTCAGGAACCGATGACGGCGCTGAACCCGGTCGCCCGTGTCGGCCAGCAGATTGAGGAAGTGCTGGAGTTCCATTCGGACCTGTCGCAATCCGCCCGAAAGACCCGGGTGAAGGAAATGATGGAGCAGGTGCATCTGCCGGACGTGGACAAGATGTACCGCAGCTTTCCGCATCAATTGTCGGGTGGGCAGCGCCAGCGGATCATGATCGCGATGGCGCTGGTCATGCGGCCACAGCTTCTGATCGCCGATGAACCCACGACCGCACTGGACGTGACGACACAGGCGCAGATCCTCAGTCTGATCCGCGAGTTGCGCGAAGAACAGGGCGCGGCGGTGTTGTTCATCACGCATGACATGGGTGTCGTGTCCGAGATCGCGGATGATGTTACCGTGCTCAAGCTGGGCGAGGTGATGGAGACGCAGAAGCTGGACGACCTCCTGCGCCGTCCCAAGACAGAATACACCCGCGATCTCTTACGCTCTGTTCCCAGCCAGGTGCCCCGCATGGCGCGGCCCAGGACGTCGGACAACGTGGTGCTGGAGGCGACGGACCTGTGCAAGACCTATGGCGGTGGCGGGCTGTTCCGCAAGGGCCGCGAGGTCAAGGCGGCTCAGGATGTTTCCTTCAGCCTGCCCAAGGGCCGGACGCTTGGCATCGTGGGTGAAAGCGGATCGGGCAAGACCACGGTGGCACGGTGCATCATGCGGCTGATCGACCCGACATCGGGGGCGATCCGGGTGGGCGGCACGGATATCGCGCAGCTGACGCAAAAGGAACTGAAGCCCGAGCGCAAGAACATCCAGATCGTGTTTCAGGACCCGATGCGCTCGCTGAACCCGCGCATCGAGATCGGCCAGTCGATCATCGAAGGGCCGCTGAATTTCGGCGTGCCGAAGGACAAGGCGCTGGCGCGCGCGCGCGAGTTGCTGGAACTGGTGGGCCTGCCCGCCAGCGCGGTGAACCGCTTTCCACACCAGTTTTCCGGCGGCCAGCGCCAGCGCATCGCGATTGCCCGTGCGCTGGCGATGGACCCCGATGTTCTGGTCGCGGACGAGGCGGTGTCAGCGCTGGATGTTTCGGTTCAGGCGCAGGTGCTGAACCTGCTGGCGGAACTTCAGGAAAGGCTGGGGCTGGGCATATTGTTCATCACCCATGACCTCGGCGTGGCAGCGCAGATCTGCGACGATGTTCTGGTTATGCAATACGGCAAGGTTGTCGAATACGGCCCCGCCGCCCAGGTGCTGGGATCGCCTCAGCAGGATTACACCAAGGCGCTGATCAAGGCCGCTCCCGGGCGGCATTGGGATTTCGCGAACTTCCGCCCCTTTGCAGAGGCGGCCGAATAACACAATGGAGACCACCACATGAATGTCATGCCCATCATTGCCGACAGCACGGACGAGCTGGAGGCGATCTTCAAGGATCTGCACGCCCATCCCGAGATCGGCTTTACCGAGCATCGCACCGCCGGTGTTGTCGCCGAAAAGCTCAAGGCCTATGGCGTTGATGAGATTCACACAGGCATCGCGGGGACTGGTGTTGTCGGTATCATCAGGGGCAACCGCGAGGGTCCCCGCCGGATCGGGCTGCGCGCGGACATGGATGCTCTGCCGATCAACGAGGAAACCAACCTTGCCTATGCCTCGACCAATCCGGGTGTGATGCACGCCTGCGGGCATGACGCGCATACCACCATGCTGTTGGGCGCGGCACGGCATCTGGCCGCCACCCGCGATTTCGCCGGCACCGCCGTGCTGATCTTTCAACCTGCCGAAGAGGGATTGGGCGGTGCGCGAGGGATGCTGGCGGACGGGCTGTTCGAGCGATTTCCCTGTGACGAGATCTACGGGATGCACAACATGCCGAATGGTGAGGCCGGCAAAGTCGGTATCTGCAAGGGGGCCGCGATGGCGGGGGCATCGTTTTTCGACATCACCATCCAGGGCAAGGGCAGCCACGCGGCAATGCCGCACCAGTCGCGCGATCCGCTGGTGATTGCCTCCGACCTGGTGGGCAGCCTGCAGACAATTCTGTCACGCAATATTGCGCCACTGGACACCTGTGTGTTGTCGGTGACGCAGATCCATTCCGGATCGGCATATAACGTGGTGCCCGACTCCGCATCGCTGGCGGGGACCATCCGCTATTTCAAGGACGAAGTCTGTCAACTGGCCGAGACCCGCATGCGCGAGCTTTGCGCCGGATTTGCCACCGCCTACGGCGTCACCATCAACATTGATCTGCGCAACATCTTTGATGTCCTGATGAACGATGCCGACCTGTCGGATGCCTACATGGAAGCGGCAGCGGACATCGTGGGGCGCGAGAACATCAGCGGCACCGATGAACCCGCCACCGGGTCGGAGGATTTCGCCGATATGCTCAAGGTCGTGCCCGGTGCCTATTGCCGGATCGGTCACTCCGGCACGACCGGGCTGCACAACCCCAGTTTCTTCCTCGATCCTGAAGTTCTGCCCGTCGGCGCTTCAGTGATGGCGCGTATCGTCGAACGCCGTCTGGCCAACTGAAAGGACATGTGATGAACCCTCTTGAACTCCCCTTTGACACGGATGAGATGCTGACCGGTCTGAAACCCTGGATCGAATGTGAAAGCCCCACTTTTGACGCGGCGGCCGTCAACCGCATGATGGACATTGCGGCCTACGAGATGGCCGCGCTTGGCGCGACGGTCGAGCGTATTCCCGGGCGGATGGGTTTTGGCGGCTCGGTCCGGGCACGGTTTCCGCATCCCGACATGGGCAAGCCCGGGATCCTGATTTCAGGGCATATGGATACGGTGCATCCCATCGGCACGCTGGATGTCCTGCCGTTCAAACGCGATGGAGATATCTGCTACGGCCCCGGCTTGATGGACATGAAGGGCGGCAACTATATCGCGCTCGACGCGATCCGAAAGCTGGTCGCCGCCGGTCTTCAGACGCCCTTGCCCGTCACGGTCCTGTTCACCCCGGATGAAGAGGTCGGCACCCCGTCCACCCGAGATTTGATCGAGGCCGAGGCCGCGCGCAATGCATATGTCCTGGTGCCCGAACCGGGCCATGACGATGGCGGCGTGACGATCGGCCGCTATGCCATCGCGCGTTTCAACCTCATGACCAAGGGCCAGCCCAGCCACGCGGGTGCGCGTCTCTCCGATGGCAAGTCCGCCATCGCCGCAATGGCCCGCAAGATCGGCGAGATCGAGGACATGACCGGACCGGACTGCACCTTCAGCGTCGGGGTGATCCATGCGGGTCAATGGGTGAACTGTGTCTCCTCCTCCTGCGCGGCAGAGGCGCTGAGCATGGCCAAGAAACAGGAAGACCTTGATGCCGGGGTCGAACGCATGTTGGCGCTTCAGGGGGATATGAACGGTGTCGAATTCATCGTCGAACGCGGCGTGACGCGCCCGGTCTGGCGGCCCGACACGCCCGGCACGGCGAAGATTTTCGACATCGCCAAGGACATTGCCAAAGAGCTTGGCTTTGAGATGCAGGGCCGCAGTCAGGGCGGCGGGTCCGATGGCAATTTCACCGGCGCCATGGGTATTCCAACGCTGGATTCACTGGGGGTTCTGGGCGCGGGGCTGCACACGCTGAAAGAACATATTCAGGTGGATAGCCTGACCACGCGGGCAAAGCTGATGGCGGGGCTGTTGATGCGGCTGGCTTGAAATGGATCAAAAGGCGATGCCACGGTAAACCGGTGCGATTGTCGGCAACTTGAACTGTGAATGGGCAGAACGGATGCCGGGCCCGTCGGTCAAATACAAATGCCACCGGTTCCCACGGCGAGTCATTTCGCACGCCGTTTGACGACGACGCGGCGCTTTCGGTTCTGGCCGTCGGCGCCGCGACGAGTTGGAGCCACAGGCAGAGGTCATCGGGCATTGGACCCCGGATCCGGCTGGCAAATTCACCGCACCTGCATCAAAAGTCAGATTGAACCGCAAAACATCCTCAACCAGTAGAGACCAATATGAAACCAACCCCTCCGCTTACCCGCTTTATCGGCGAGGCCGAACGCACGCTGCAAGCGGTTCTGAAACACCAGTTGGATCGCGCCGGACTGCGCTTTGAAGAATGGGTCACCCTGACAATTGTGTCCGGGGCCACCGCGCCGGATAAGGCCACCCTGCTCCGGCAGATCGCCGCGGCCAAGGTGGTTGCGCCGGGCGATGAAGCGGACCTGTTGCATGCAATGATCCAGCGCGGTCACATCGAAGGCGACAGCGCTCTTGCCCTTTCTGCTGAAGGCCGCGCGGTGTTTGAACCCCTGCGCGACGCAATTCGCGGCATTACCAGTGGCCTTTTCGCCGAGCTTCCGGCAGATGATCTCGACACAACCCGGCGGGTGCTGGAAACGGTGACGCAGCGGGCCAATCAGTTTTTGGCGGAAACCTGATATCTGAAACCTGCAAGATGCCAATCCCTGTGCAGAGGCGCGGACGCCACCGCGTTGCGCTTGAAACGATGGGTGAGGTACGGGTGCCGAGCGCTACCTTTCTGCATTAGCTGATCAAGGTTCAAGCTGTGCCCGGATGGAATCGGAATTGGCCAGATAATCCAAAACCGCACGCACGCGCGCCGTGTGCCGCAGGTCGGCGTGGGTGAGGAGCCACAGATCAACGGCGATCTCATCTATATCATCCCCAAGGCGCGTCAGCCTGGCGTCGCGCCCGGCCAGGTAAGCAGGCAGAACCGCGACGCCAATGCCGGCCTGCACCGCGGCATAGATGCCCAGCACGGAATTCATCCGACAGACGACCATCTTGTCGTTGGCGTGATTTTTCATCCATGCGTGCAACTGAGGATAGGGCATCGCCGGGCTTGGTCCGATCCATGCCAAAGGCTGATCAAAGTCCGGCGCCGCACCCTTCTCTTGCAGATCATGCCGCCCATATACAGCTTGCCGTATGACGCCCAGTTTGCGCCCGACCAAATGCTCTGCCGGGGCCGTTGCGGGTCTGATGGCGATATCGGCCTCGCGCAGGCTCAGGTCGGATATTTCGTTCGATACACTGATCTCAAGCACGATTTCGGGTGCCAGCCTCCGGAACTCTGACAGCACCGGGGTCAGCAATGCGTGTAAAAGAGTGTCTGTGGTGGCAATCCGCACCACGCCGGAGGGGCGCAGATCACCTCCCGACAGACGTCGTTCCGTCTCATTTGTCAGATCGGCAATCTGGCGCGCTATGGCAACGATCTCTTCTCCGGCGGCTGTAGGCCGGTAGCCTGACCTGAAACGCTCGAACAGACGGACGCCCAGTTTGGCTTCGATGACATTGATCCGGCGAAATACGGTTGGATGGCTGAGACCTGCCAGCCGCGCGGCCTTGTTCAATGATCCGGCGTCGGCGATTTGCAGCACGATCCGGTAGTCACCCCAGTCAAGCTCGTTGTTCATCCGTGCAATATTACCTTGCAGATTCGTCAGCTGTGAAAACAGGATTGAACAATAAATGATCCTGAGACATTGGCAAACAGCAGGTGACCAAAGATGCATGTGCACATCATCCATGCCCATCCGGAACCATCATCCTACAACGGGGCCCTGACCAAGGCGGCACAGCAGGCGCTGCAACAACGCGGCGATACCGTCACGATATCCGATCTTTACCAATCGGGTTTCGACCCGGTCGAGCAGCCCGCCAATTATCCCGATCGCGCGGACATGGCGCATTTTGCCGCGCTGAACGAGCAACGGCACGCGTGGCAGAGCGGCACATTGCCGGGCGTGATAGAGACTGAAATTGCCAATCTCGAACAGGCCGATCTGGTTGTCTTTCAGTTTCCCCTGTGGTGGCACGGCCCGCCTGCAATCCTCAAGGGATGGTTTGACCGGGTGTTCGTCAGCGGGGGCCTCTACTCCAGCAGCAAGCGCTATGACAGCGGTCATTTCCGGGGCAAGCGCGCGGTGCTTTCTGTCACCACCGGCGCGCCGCGCCAGGCCTTCGGGCCCGGCAGCCGTGGCGGGGATTTTGATACCATGCTCTGGCCGCTGCAATATTCGTTGCACTACATGGGTTTTTCGGTTTTGCCGCCGTTCATTTCCTTTGGCGTCCAGGGGCACGGTTATTGCTATGAAGGTGCGGACAGCTTGAAGAAGCGTCTGGCACAGAACCTCGATGAGTGGCGGCGTCATCTTGGCGACATCGGAAGGGCCGAACCACTGGAGTTTCCCGGCTGGCATGACTGGGATGAGGACGGGCGCGCCCTGAACCTCAAGGGTTGAAAGGATCAGTCACAATCAGGAAGCATTGGATCGACATTGACGACAAACGTTCATCCCTTTGGGGCTGGCTGGGTGAAAACGGGCCGGAGCGTTCATCCGCTTGATAAACCACGGGCGAAGTCGCGGACATGAGACCTCGCCCGATCAGCACATCTGTCCACGCCGCGACAGTTTCAGAAACTACCGGTCAGCAGCGACTTTTCAACATATGGTCCGCAATGCCCAACAGGTCAGTCGCCTGGCAATCCCAGTCACCCGACGACACGGCTCTGCTCGACCGTCGCATGCGCCCCGCTATCCTGACAGAAGCGGGGCAGATCCTCTTGCTGGCGGTGACGGATGGTCTGGATCATTTCGGTCACGCCATTGATCAGATCAATGCGATGCAGGCAGCACAGAAAAATGTTGTCACGGTGGCCTGCGCGATCTGTACCGGAACCTATTGGCTGGACAATGTATCGTTGCGCGCCGTGCAGGGACTGCCAGTAGAGGGGATACACACGCCGATTCTTGTGGGGCGTCCCGATGTGATCGCGCAGCGGCTGGACCAGATGGATTTGCAGATCTTTGCGGACCGCGATTTTGAGATTGTGAATCCGGAACAGGATCCGCGTTACGACGACTATTGGCGCAGCTATCACGACCTGATCTTGAATACGAAGGCGAGATGCACACGGAACTGGCACTGAACACCGAGTTGCGCGCGCGCCTGTTGCCGAACAACCGGCTGACGGGGCGGGCGAATGTGCTGATCTATGGCAGCACGGACGCCGCCGGTGCCGCGCGCGATCTGCTGAAGGGGGTTGCCGAGGGCCATGAGGTCGGGCCGATCCTGATGGGCATGGGCAATCGCGCCCATATCGTGACCCCCGAGGTTACGCAGCGCGGGCTGATCAATATCGCCACGCTCGCCAGTACAGATGTCACAAGCTACGGATAACGCCATGAATCTTGACCTTGCAAATCGAATGATCTCGACCGCGCTGGCGTGTCGTCGCAAACGAGGAGCCAAGCCAATGACTGTTGCTGTCATTGACGCGGGCGGCCACCTTGTTGCGCTCCAGCGCGAAGACGGCACCAGCAATTTGAGGGCTGAAATTGCTCAGGGCAAAGCGAAGGGCGCAATTGCAATGGGGTTGGGGTCACGCGCGCTTTATGAACGTGCGCAAGAACAGCCTTATTTCATTCAGGCCGTGACGACACTGCAAAATGGTGACCTGATACCGGTGCCCGGTGGCGTCTTGATCCGTGAACAGGGAAAAATAATCGCTGCGATCAATGCTGTTGGGTTAGAAGCCGATGCGGGTTGAGTTTGGCGGCGGCGCCATCACACATGTTGCCCGCCGTTCACTTCGATCTCGACCCCGGTGACGTAGGAGCTTTGATCGGAGCACAGGAAATAGATCGCGTCGGCGACTTCCATGGGCTGGCCGAGGCGGCGCATCGGCAGGGTCGCGATGATCTTGTCGGTTCCTTCGCTGAGGATGCTGGTGTCGACCTCTCCTGGGGCGATGGCGTTGACGCGCACGCCCAGGGGGCCGAAATCATGCGCCATCTCGCGGGTGAGGGCGGCAAGGGCCGCCTTGGACGTGGCATAGGCGGCTCCGGCGAAGGGATGCACCCGCGCACCGGCGATCGAGGTCACGTTGACCACCGATCCCTTGCCGCGCGACAGCTCGTCCTGCAGCCCGCGGGCCAGTACGACGGAGGCGAAGAAGTTGACGTGAAACACCTCGCCCCAGACCCGCAGGTCGGTGTCCAGCGTGCTGAGGCGTTCGCCCTCCGGCCCCTTGGGCGAGATGCCCGCGTTGTTCACCAGCGCGTGCAGCGCGTTGCCGTCGAGCAGGCTGCGGATATGTTCCACCGCTTCCATGATCTGGCTGGGGTGGCTCAGGTCCACCTGCACGTGATCGCGCGCGCCCCCCGGCCAGGGGCATTGCGGCGAGAAAGGCTGCCGGGAACAACTGATCACGCGCCAGCCTTCGCTGGCGAATTTCTTGACGGTGGCGTGGCCGATGCCGCGGCTGGCGCCGGTCAGCAGAAGGGTCTTCTTCTCCGGGGCGTTGTCGGCCATGGATTGTCCAATCAAAGGGGCAGGGGGATTATTCCACTGCGGTCAAGGCACGTTCGTAGTCCTGCCCCGGGATCGCGTCCAGCAGGCTTTGCGTATAGGCGGTGTCGGGATCGTGCAGCACCTTGGCGGTCGGGCCGACTTCGACAATCTTTCCCTTCTGCATGACGATGATCCGGTCGCAGATGCGCGCGGCCACGCGCAGGTCGTGGGTGATGAACAGCATCGACAGGTTCAGCCGCGTCTTGAGATCCGCCAGCAGGTCCAGCACCTGCGCCTGGATGGACACATCGAGCGCTGACACGGCCTCGTCCGCGATGATGATCGACGGGTCCAGCGCCAGCGCGCGGGCGATGCCGATGCGCTGGCGTTGTCCGCCGGAAAATTCATGCGGGAAACGGTCCATCGCTGAGGCGTCGAGGCCGACAAGTTCCAGCAGGTTGCGGGCCTTGTCCATCGCCTCCGTCCGAGGCGTGTCGTAGGCGATCAGCCCCTCGGTCAGGATGCGCGACACGCGGGCGCGGGGGTTGAGGGACGAAAACGGATCCTGGAAGATCATCTGCATCTTGCGGCGTTTGTCACGCAGCTCGGTGCCCGACATCGGCGCGATATCCGCCCCGTCGATCAGAACGCGGCCCTTGTCCGGTTCGACCAGCCGCACGATGCAGCGCCCGACGGTGGATTTGCCCGAACCGCTTTCCCCGACGATGCCGATGGTCTCGCCCGCGAATAGGTCGAAGGTCACATCCTGTACTGCCCGGACCACGCGGGGTTTCTTGAAAAAGGAGCCGGAGCCGGTGGTATAGGTCTTGCTCAGGCCCTCGACCCGCATGACCGGGGTGCCAGGGGTCTTGTCGCCCTCGGTGTGGCGGGTCAGGCGCGGGATCGCGTCGATCAGGGCGCGGGTGTAGGGGTGCCTTGGATGCAGCAGAACCTCGTCCGCCGTTCCGGTCTCGACGATTTCGCCGGTCTGCATGACAATGACGCGGTCGGCAATGTCGGCAACGACGCCAAAGTCGTGGGTGATGAAGATGACGGCCATGCCACGCGACTGGCGCAGGTCTTCGATCAGCTTGAGGATCTGCGCCTGCGTGGTCACGTCAAGCGCGGTTGTGGGCTCGTCCGCGATCAGGATATCAGGCTCTAACGCGAGGGCCATGGCGATCATCACGCGCTGGCGCTGGCCGCCGGACAGCTGGAAGGGATAGGCGCGGATCGCCGCCTCCGGGTCGGGGATGCCGACCTCCTCCAGCAGTTCCAGCGCGCGGGACCGGCGTTGGGAGGGGGTCAGTTCGCCATGCGCCTCGAAGACTTCCGAAATCTGGGCGCCGACGCGCATCAACGGGTTCAGCGCGCTCAGCGGTTCCTGGAAGATCATCGCGAAGCGTTTGCCGCGCAGGGCCATCATTTTCGATTCCGGCAGGCCGAGGATTTCCTGCCCGTCGAAGGTGATCGTGCCGCCGGTGGCCCTCACGCCCTGCGGCAGCAGGCCCATCACGGCATTGGCGGACATGGATTTGCCCGAGCCGCTTTCGCCGACGATGCACAGGATTTCTCCCGCTGCGAGATCGAAGTCGATCGCCCTGGCGGCGAACGGACGGTCGGCGCCTTCAGGCAGGGCGATGTCCAGATTGCGGATGCTGAGCAGGCTCATTCGGATTTCCTCGTCAGGCGCGGATTGAGCGCGTCGTTCAGGCCCTCACCGATCAGGTTCAGCGCAAGCACGGTCAGCAGGATCGCCATGCCCGGCAGGAAGGACAGCCACCAGGCGGTGCGGATCACGGTGCGCGCGGCCCCGATCATGTAACCCCAGGACATGATGTTCGGATCGCCGAGGCCGAGGAAGGACAGCGAGCTTTCCAGCAGGATCGCCTGTGCCACCATGAGCGAGGCCAGCACGATGATCGAGGGCAGGGCGTTGGGCAGGACGTGACGCAGGATGATCTGCGTGTTGCCGAGGCCTTGCAGGGTGGCCGCCTCAACAAATTCGCGGGTGCGCAGGCTCAGCACTTCGCCGCGCACGAGGCGGGCGACCGGTGGCCATGAAACGATGGCGATGGCGATGATCACGTAGGTCAGGCTGGGCTGGAAGATCGCCAGCAGCACGATGGCGAGTGCAAAGCTGGGGATGGTCTGGAAGAATTCGGTAAAGCGCATGAGGATGTCGTCGGTGCGGCCCACGAAATAGCCCGCCAGGGCGCCCACAGGCACGCCGATCGCCAGTGCCACGATGGTGGAGACGAGGCCGACCAGCAGGCTCACGTAGGCACCATGCGCCAGCCCCGACAGCACGTCGCGCCCCAGCGCATCGGTGCCGAGCCACAGCGCATCGTCGCTGAAGGGCGGCAGGAATGGGCGCTGCACCATCTTCCACGGGCTTTGCGGGAACAGGAAGGGGGCGGCAATGGCCGTGACAATGACAAGGGCGAGGATCACCAGCCCGATTACCGCGCCGCGGTTGTAGCGGAAGCGTTTCCAGAATTCCTTCATTTGGTCAGCCTTATGCGCGGGTCAACGATGACATAGACGACATCGGTGATGAGGTTGAACAGCAGCACCATGGCCCCCGAGATGTAGAAGACGCCAAGGATCACGGCATAGTCGCGCTGGCTGATCGCTTCGAACATCAGGCGGCCGATGCCGGGCCAGGCAAAGACCGTCTCGGTCAGGATCGCGCCGCCAAAGATCTGACCCGCCTGCAGACCCGCCAGGGTGATGACGGGCAGCAGCGCGTTGCGCAGGATGTGCCGCCGCTGGATCACGCTGCGCCTGAGGCCCTTGGCACGCGCCGTTTTGACGAAATCGAGACGGCTGACCTCCAGCATCGAAGAGCGGGTCATGCGCATGTAGATCGCGGTAAAGAACAGTCCCAGCGTGGTCGCGGGCAGGATCAGGTGCTTGGCAACGTCGAGGACATGGGCCAGACCGGTATAGCCCGCGCCGATGGTCGAGTAGCCGAAACCGGGCAGCCAGCCGAGCCAGACGGAGAACACGAGGGACGCCATCAGCGCGACCCAGAACAGCGGCGTGGCATAGAACAGCAGAGCCAGCGTGGAGATGATCGTGTCGCCCCAGGAACCCTGGCGGGCGGAGGCGGCGACACCGGCGATCACGCCCAGCACCAGCGACAGCACAAAGGCGACGCCGGTCAGCAGCAGGGTAGCGGGCAGGCGGCTGGCAATGAGATCGGCAACCGGCATCTGCTGGCGATAGGAAAATCCGAGGTCCAGCATCACGGCGCCTTTCAGATAGGTCCAGAGCTGGATGTAGAGAGGCTGATCAAGGCCGAAGCGAATGCGCAGATCGGCGAGAAACTTCTCGTCCGCCGCACCGGCCTCGCCTGCCATGACGGCGGCGGGGTCGCCGGGGGCGGCATGGATCAGCAGGAAGTTGAAGACCAGGATGGCCAGGAGGATGAAAACCGCCTTGACCAGCCTGCCCAGAATGAAACGTATCACGCAGTTCGCCCCGTCAGATAATGGGTGGGGTCCGGGCCGATGAGGCGGCCCGGACCGTCAGGCTAGTGCCCTCAGTTCTTGTCGATCCACACGTCGCGGAAGCCGTCGTTCACACCAAGCGCGGAATTGACCGGGTTCTTGATGTTGCAGCGGTAGATCGTGGGGAAGCCCAGCTCCAGCAGCCACAGGTTCGGTACGTCGGAGACGATCTGATCCTGGATCTTCTTGTAGGCCGCCATGCGGTCGTCCGGGTTGGCCATCAGCGCCGCCTCGTCGAACATCTTGTCCGTCTCGGGGTTCTGATAGTTCGACACGTTGTTCCAGGGCGAACCCGGTTCGGCGTTGGTGGACATGTATGTCCGCGACACGCCAAGGGCCGGATCGCCGTACTGGTAGAGGTAGGTGAACGCCAGATCGAAGTCGCGGTCTGCGACCTTCTGGTTCCAGCCCGCCACGTCCGACGGCACCAGTTCGACGGTCATGCCGATCTCGGTCAGGTTCTGCTTGACCGCTTCGGCCCAACGCTGCCAGGTCTCGCCGTAGGGCAGGCCCAGCAGGCGGATGGTTTCACCGTTGTAGCTGGAGTCTTCCAGAAGCGCCTTGGCCTTCTCGGGGTCATAGCCGATGTCAGGTGTATCCCCGGCGTAAAAGCGGGTGGAGGAGGAGAGCGGGCCGGTTGCGACCTTGCCCAGCCCGTTCCACAGCGCGTCCTTCGCAAAGTTGCGATCCAGCGCGTGCATCATGACCTGACGCACCTTCACGTCGTCCAGCGGCTTGTTGTTCATGTTGATCCAGATCCACGACAGCGGGCCGAAGTATTCCCAGCCCTGGTCGGTGATGCAGGTGTTTTCCAGCTCGCGGATGCGCGGCACGTCGAAGTTTTCGACCGAACCGCCGGGCAGCACGTCGACCTTGCCGGTCTCGTAGGCCACCGCGCGCGAGGCGGCATCGGGGATCACGTGGTAATAGACCTCATCGACATAGGGTTTGCCCTCCATGTAGTAATCGGCGTTCTTGACGAGGTGGATGTAGCTGCCCTTGACCCATTCATCGAACTTGAACGGGCCGGTGCCGATTGGCGTGTTGTTGGCCGGGTTGTTCACGAAATCCGTGCCTTCGTAGATGTGCTTGGGGATCATCGGCGCGGTGCCTTGTTCGAAGATCCCGATGAAGGGGCCGAAGGGTTCCTTGAGATTGAACACGACCGTCAGATCGTCGGGCGTGTCGATGCTTTCGACCCGGTCCATGTAGGTACGGGTGCGCGGGTTCGTTTCGCGCAGGAACACGTCCATGGTGAATTTCACATCCTCGGAGGTGAAGGGCTCCCCGTCGTGGAAGGTCACGCCGTCGCGCAGCTTGAAGGTATAGGTCTTGCCGTCCTCCGAGATTTCCCAGGATTCGGCCAGCTGCCCTTCGGGCTTGAGGTCGAAGTCATAGCGCAGCAGGCTTTCGTAGATGTCGCCCGCGACCATCTGGGTCGGGCCGTTCTGCACGATGCCCAGCATCAGCCCCGGCGGTTCCGGCTGGATGACGACGTTCAGCGTGCCGCCCGCCTGCGGCTCCCCGTCCTGCGCGGCCAGCGGCCCCGCAAGCGCCAGGGCCGCGATCGCGGCGATGATCTTGAATGGTCTTAGCATAGTTTCTTTCCCCGTCTGTTGATGTCCATTGGGACTGTTTATGCAGTTCAAGCGTGAACCGTTCTTCGTTGATGTGCCACCCCAGCTTCTGGGAAATGGCACATCCAGGCGCGTCATTTTTGTTCAAGCGTCTGGATATACTGGGTAATTCCATCTCTTGGTTTTTCGATATCCGCCTGCATCGCGGCGCGGGCCGCAGCGGAATCATGGGTTTCGCAGGCGGCGATGATCTGATGATGCTGCTCGACCATGTCGTTGTGGGTCTTGGCGTAATAGCCCGAGATCAGTGGCCCGGTACGCAGCCACAGGCGGCTCAGCACGCCCAGAAGGATCGGCATGCCAGCGATTTCCGCAAGGGCGAAGTGGAACTTCTGATTCATTTCGATCGCCAGCGGCCATTTGCCGGCGGCAGATGCCTCTTCGTTACGCAGCACGATGCGTTTGAGCATGGCAACGTCCTTGTCCTGCGCGACTGCGGCGGCACCGGCGGCGGCAAGGCCTTCAAGCTCTGTCCGGATGGCGGTGATCTCAAGATAAGCGGCGGTCGTCAGCACAGGAACGCGCAGGTCTCGCATGCTGCGCTGTTCCAGCGCGTTGTCCTGCAACAGCCGCTGAACGGCGTCACGCACCGGCGTCGAGCTGGTCCCGAGCGAGTCGGCCAGACCCCGTATCGTCAGCTTCTGATTCGGCTGCAGCTTGCCCCGGATCAGGTCCTGCGAGACCCGTCCATATATGGCATGACCCAGCGAATCCTTGTTCAGTTCTTTCATCTCACCCCTGTTGGCGGTGGTGCTATTTTGATGCATCATGCATCAAAATTGTTGATGCGGCAAATCTTAACTGCAATAGTCTGCCCAACCGCCCGGCGGCGGAGCGGGCGATGCCCGAAATTTGCACAACAGGCGGAAGGTCCCCCGGATGAAAGTCTATTTCGACGCGCGACAACTGGGCCACGCGCCGCAGGTCTACTTCAGGCGGGGCGCTGCCATGCCGCATCAGGAGCAGCCCCAGCGGGCCGAGATCCTGCGCGACATGCTGCTGTCGGAAGGGTTCGAGATTTCAGCGCCGGGCGATCATGGGGTCGACCCGATCAAGGCGGTGCACAATCCCGGCTACGTCGATTTCCTGCCCGATGCCTATGACCGCTTTGTCGAAAGCGCAGGGGCGGAAGCGCTGGCGATCCCTACGATGCATCCCGGTGTCCGCCGCGGGAAGGAGCCGCGCGACATCCACGGCCAGCTGGGATGGTGGATGACCGACACCTCCACGCCGCTGACGCCGGGCAGCTGGGATGCGGCCTATTGGTCGGCGCAATCCGCGGTGGCAGCAGCAGAGGCGGTGTTGTCGGGCGAAAGGGCGGCCTATGCGCTGTGCCGTCCGCCGGGGCACCACGCAATGCGCGATTGTTCCAATGGCTTTTGTTTCTTCAACAACGCCTGCATCGCGGCGCATCACATGACGTCAAAGTACCGCAAGGTCGCGCTGATCGACGTGGATGTGCACACCGGCAACGGATCGCTCGATATTCTGTACGAACGGGGCGACATCTTCTTTTGCTCGCTGCATCCCGATCCCGCCACCTATCCTACCTTCTTCCTTGGTCACGCAGATGAAACAGGTGAAGGCGCGGGGGCGGGCACAAAGCTGAACCTGCTGCTGGAGCAAGGGGCGAGCCAGGATGACGTGCTGGCCACGTTGGACAAGGGCATCGCGGCGGCGCGTGCCTTCGGGGCGGAGGCGCTGGTGGTCTCGCTCGGCTTCGACATGGCGGCGGATGATCCCCTGGCGGCGGTCGCGGTCTATCCCGACGGTTTCGCCACCATGGCGCGCAAGCTGGCAGACATGGGCCTTCCGACAGTGCTGGTACAGGAGGGCGGATACCTTGGCCCGTCGCTGGCCGACAACGGGCGTGCGTTTCTGACAACCTTCCGCAAGGCGATCCAATGAAAGACCATCCCGTGATGATGAACGGCGCCGAAAGCGTCGTGCGCAGCCTGCATGATGCGGGTGTCGATGTGTGTTTCGCCAATCCCGGCACCTCCGAGATGCAGTTCGTCGATGCGCTGGACCGGACCAAGCTGATGCGCTGCGTGCTGGGGCTGTTCGAAGGGGTCGTGACCGGGGCCGCCGATGGCTATGCGCGGATGGCGGGCAAGCCTGCGGTGACATTGCTGCACCTCGCCCCCGGATTTGCCAACGCGGCGGCCAATCTGCACAACGCGCGCAAGGCGCGGGTGCCGATGGTGAACCTCGTGGGCGATCACGCGCTGCGCCACCAGCACTACGACGCGCCGCTGTCTGCGGATGTGGAAGGCGCCTGCGCGCCGTTCTCGGACTGGGTGCGGTCGGGCCGGGACGCGGGCAGCTTCGCTGCCGACGCGATGGAGGCGCTGCGCATCGCCAGGGGCAAGCCGGGCCGCATCGCCACCCTGATTGCACCCGCCGATATCGGCTGGGACGCGGGCGGCGTGATGGCGGCTGAGCTGCCGTCTGAAGGTCCGGTCGCGCTGGATGCCCAGGCACTCGACAGGGCCGTTGCGGCGCTGTCGCAGGGCGCAGGCACGGTGATGATCGTGGGCGACGGGGTGCTGGAGGATGTCGGCGCGCTTGCCCTGTTGCAGGGGATCGCGGACAAGACCGGGGCGAAGATCCTCGCGCCGACATCGAACCGGCGGATGGAGCGCGGGCAGGGGCGGTTCCCGGTCGCCAAGATCCCCTATCCGATCAACGACGCCATCGCGAGCCTCGCGCCGTTCAGTCACGCGATCCTGATCGACGCCAAGCCGCCGGTGGCGTTCTTTGCCTATCCCGGCAAACCGAGCCTGTTGCTGCCCGAAGACTGCGAAATGGTGACGCTTGCCGGGCTGGATGGCGACGGGCCTCTGGCGATTGCGGCGCTGGCCGACCGGGTCGGGGCATCGGCGGCGAAAGCGCCCAATGTCACCATGCCGGACCGGCCTGCGGCGGGCGCGATCACGATGCAGAACATCGCGGCGGCCATTGCCCAGGCGCTGCCCGAGGATGCAATCGTTGTGGATGAAGCGGTCAGCTGGGGCGGTGCGCTCTACGCGGCGGGCGACGCGGCGCGGCCGAATTCCTGGCTGTCTCTGACAGGCGGCTCCATCGGCATTGGCATCCCTCTGTCGGCAGGGGCAGCCATCGCGCAGCCTGACCGGCCCGTGATCACTTTGCAGGCCGACGGATCGGCGATGTACACGCTGCAAGGGCTGTGGACGCAGGCGCGGGAGGGGTCGAACGTGACGACGATCATCCTCGCCAACCAGGCCTATGAGATCCTGAAAGGTGAATTGCACAATGTCGGCGCACAGCCGGGCGAAGACGCGCTGAGCATGCTGAATCTTGACCGTCCGGCGCTGGATTTCGTGTCGATTGCCAAGGGAATGGGTGTACCGGGTCGCCGGATCGAGGATGTGCGCGACCTGATCCAGGCCATCGAGGACGCGGCCAAGGAGCCGGGACCGTTTCTGATAGAGGCGCTGCTATGACGATTTCCCCCGAATTGCGCGAGCGCATCCTGCAATCCGTTTCCGAGGGCTTCGACGATCAGGTGGCCTTCACTCAACAATTGGTACAGATACCGTCGCTGCGCGGCCGGGAACATGCGATTCAGGACCTGCTGTTCCGTGCGTTGCGGGGGCGGGGCATGACCGTTGACCGCTTCGCCATGGACCGCGCGGCAATCGAGGCGCATCCGGGCGGGTCGAAATTCTCGGACGATCATTCCGATGCGCCCATCGTTGTCGGCATTCATCGCCCGAGCGCGGAAACGGGCCGGTCGCTGATCCTGCAGTCGCATCTTGATGTGGTGCCCGAAGGGCTGGCGGAGATGTGGCGCGATCCGCCGTTCTCGGGCAAGGTTGAAGGCGATTGGATGTACGGGCGCGGCGCCGCCGACATGAAAGCGGGCGCGGCAGCGAACCTCTTTGCGCTCGACGCGCTGCGGCGGATCGGGCTGCAACCGGCGGCGACTGTCTATGTGCAGTCGGTGGTCGAGGAGGAATCGACCGGCAACGGCGCCCTGCAGACCTGGCTGGAGGGCTACACCGCCGATGCCGTGCTGATCCCGGAGCCGGAGGACGAGAAGCTGGTGCGCGCCAACACCGGCGTGATCTGGTTCCAGGTCAAGCTGCGCGGTGTCCCGGTGCATGTGCGCGAGATGGGTGAGGGAGCCAATGCCATCGACGCCGCCTACCGCGTGATCGCGGCGCTGCGCGAGATCGAGGCGGACTGGAACGCCGCCAAGGGCGACCACGCGCATTTCGAGGACGAGGCGCATCCGATCAACCTCAACATCGGCAAGATCGAAGGCGGCGACTGGGCCTCCTCGGTGCCGAGCTGGTGCACGATAGACTGCCGTGTCTCGATCTATCCGGGGCAGGGCGCGGAAGAGATGGCGCGCGAGATCACCGACCGGATCGCGGCCTTCGCCAAGGCCGACAGTTTCCTGTCGAACAATCCGCCCGTGGTCGCATTCAACGGCTTTTACGCCGAGGGTTACGTGCTGGAGCCGGGATCGGAAGCCGAGGGCGTTCTGGCCAGGGCGCATGAGGCGGCAATCGGCGTGCCGCTGCAAAGTTTCATGACGGCAGGGTATCTCGATACGCGGGTCTATGCGATCTACAACAAGATCCCGGCGCTTTGTTACGGGCCGATTTCGCGCAACATTCACGGGATCGACGAATGCGTGAGCCTGCCGTCGGTCAAGCGGATCACGCAGGCGATGGCGTTGTTCATCGCCGAATGGTGCGGTGTCGAGCAGGTTGAGGGCTGATGCACAAAGCCGCCGCCTTGCCGCAGTCCGGTCTGTCGGACGCCGCGGGTCGCGCCGACCTGTTGTCTCACGACGCGCCGGCGGTCAGCGTCGATCTGGCGGCGGAGCTGGCGCGAAACCTCTACGGGGTCGACGGGCAGGTGCACCGGCTGACCGCCGAGAAGGACGCGAATTTTCGGGTGACGATGGCGTCGGGCGAACAGGCGCTGCTCAAGATCACCAACGCCGCCGAAGACCGGGCCGTGACCGATATGCAGACCGCCGCGCTGATGCATATCGCGGCGGTCGATCCCTCCTTGCCTGTGCCGCAGGTGCGCTGGTCGCTGAACGGGGAGGCCTCGGAGCTTGTCAGCCTGCCGGCCGACCAGACCCATGTGGTGCGGTTGCTGAGCTATCTGGACGGCACGGTGCTGAGCGCTGCGACCGGCGGCGGTGCCCTGCACCGCGAAATCGGCACGCTGCTGGGACGGCTTGCGCTGGCCCTGCGCGGGTTTTCGCACCCGGCGGCGGGACATGTGCTGCAATGGGACATCCAGCAGGCCCACCGCCTGCGCCCGATGCTGGAGGCGGTGGCCGACCCTGCTCTGCGCGCCCGCCTGACAGCGCTGATCGACCTGTTCGAGGCGGAGATCCAGCCGCGTCTGACGTCGTTGCGGGCGCAGGTCGGGCATAACGATTTCAACCCGCACAATCTGCTGGTGGACAGCGCAGAGGCGACGCGGCTGACGGGGATCATCGACTTTGGCGACATGGTGCTGACGCCAGTGGTCTGCGATCTTGCCGTGGCCTGTTCCTACCAGATCGCCGATACCGACCGCCCGCTGGACGATGTGGCGCGGCTGATCGCGGGGTTTACCGAGGTCCTGCCGCTGGAGGATGAGGAATTCGCGCTGCTGCCCGATCTCATACGCCTGCGTCACGCGACCAGCCTGACCATCGGCGCCTGGCGCGCGCGGCGGTATCCCGACAACGCCGCCTATATCCTGCGCAACACGGCCGTATCGCTGCGCGGGCTGAACGCACTGGACAGGATCGGCACCGAAGGAGCACTGGCGGCCCTGTCGCGCAAGGAGAACATGAGATGACCATGGTCAACGCCTTTGACAGCAGCCGCTCAGGCGGGCTCGGCTCCGAGGATGCCGCGCTGATCGCGCGCCGCGAAAAGGTCATGGGCCCGGCGTACCGACTGTTCTACCAGGAGCCGCTGCATCTGGTGCGGGGCGAGGGCGTGTGGCTGTGGGACAAGTCGGGCAAGCGCTATCTCGACTGCTACAACAATGTCGCCTCTGTCGGGCATTGTCATCCGAAGGTGGTGCAGGCCGTTACGGCGCAGATGAGCATGCTGAACACCCACACCCGCTATCTGCACGACGGGGTGGTGGCCTATGCCGAACGGCTGCTGGCGACGATGCCCGACGCGTTGGGGCATGTGATGTTCACCTGCACCGGGTCCGAGGCGAACGATCTTGCGCTGCGCATCACCCGGTCGCATCTGCGGCGGCAGGGGGTGATCGTGACCAGACTGGCCTATCACGGTCTGACCGAGGCGGTGTCGGAGCTGTCGCCGTCGCTGGGTGATTTTGTACCACGGGGTGACCGGGTGCGGCTGATCCCGGCACCGAACGCCCTGACGGTGCCGCCGGAGCAGCAGGGGGCGCGGCTGGCCGCTGATCTGGGCGAGGCCATAACGGCGATGCGACGCGACGGGATCGAACCGGCGGCCTTCATCGTCGATACCGTGTTTTCCAGCGACGGGCTTTATCCCGATCCTGCGGGTTTCCTGAAACCCGCGGTGGATCTGATCCGCGCAGAAGGCGGCATATTCATCGCAGACGAGGTGCAGCCGGGGTTTGGGCGCACGGGCGAGGCGTTCTGGGGCTTCCAGCGACACGGGCTGGTGCCGGACATGGTGACCATGGGCAAGCCGATGGGCAACGGTTTCCCGCTGTCAGGTGTCGCCATGCGGCCCGGTCTGGTGGCCGAATTCGGCAGCAAGGCGCGCTATTTCAACACCTTCGGCGGCAACCCGGTCGCCGCCGCCGCCGGCATGGCGGTGCTGGATGTGATCGAAGGCGAAGGGCTGCAGGACAACGCGCTTGAGGTCGGTGCCTTCCTGAAGGACGGTCTGCGCAACATTGCGGGACAGGTGCCGGGAATCGTCGATGTCCGGGGCGCAGGGCTGTTCCTGGCCGTCGAGATCGAGAAGGACTGCGCGCCGGATGCGGACCGCGCGGCCTTTGTCGTCAACCACCTGCGGCAGAACGGCGTGCTGATCAGCGCGACGGGGCCGGGGGCCAATGTTCTCAAGATCCGCCCGCCACTGGTGCTGCAACGGGCGGAGGCGCAGATGTTCCTTGACGCCGTCGCCGCAGCCTTTGCGGCGGGCGCCTGACACGAAAACCATGAAGGAGAATTCAATGTCGAAACCACAGGCAAAGGCGGTTCCGTTGGTCGAGGACGACCGGGTGCGCGTTACCCGGTTCGAATTCGAACCGGGGGCGGAGACGGGGTGGCATACCCATGAATACGATTATGTCATCACCGCCGTGACAGATTGCACGTTGGAGCTGGAAGACCCGGGTGGCGAGGTCCGTCAGGTGACGGTGAAATCCGGCGAGGCCTACCGGCGCGACAAGGGCGTGAAGCACAATGTGGTGAACGGCGGAGCATCCCCGATGGCGTTTATCGAGGTCGAACTGAAATAGGCCTTGCTCGCGGGTATGTCTCCCTAACTGGCTGCTTAGGGTCACTTTGCCCCGGACATGCCGTCGCAGAGATTGCCCGGCTCAACGTAAGGAGGCAAAGCGCCTATAAATCCAGGGGCACACCTCTCGGGTCGATGATTTCAGCATGAAGCTGGTCTTCTGTTCCATCCTCTCGCGGCAGGATCTCCTTGTGAGGAACCGCCGCTGGAACAGGTCCTTCGATACGGGAGACCGAAACCAGCGCGGTCTGACCCGAGCAACCCTGGCTGAAAGGGGAGGCGCCCCTGTCTGAAGTCACAGCATTGGGATTGCCATTCAGGCACACCAACCCATGACCCTCCAGATGCCTTGGTGCATACCACGCGCCGGTCGACAGCTGGATCACACCAGAGGCGACCCCCGGATCTGGAGAGGCAACCGCGAGCGTCGCGCCCCTGTCGTTCCAGATCTTGACGACGTCGCCTTGCGCGATTCCTAAGCGGTCAGCATCCCTGTCATTGAGGCGCGCGACTTCGCGACCGTCCACCTTGTGCGACATGCTGGTGGGCCCGAAATCGAGCTGGCTGTGCAACTTGCCGATCGGTTGATTGGCAATGAGTTGAAACGGACGGGCCTCAGCGCCTGTACCGCCAAGCCATTCCCTGGGTCCGATCCATGCAGGATGGCCTGGAAGGCCGGATGCGGCGACTTTTTCGGAATAAAGTTCAATCAGGCCGCTGTCGGTGGTCAAAGCATTGGTTTCGGGATTGCGATGGAATGCCTCCATCATACCGGGGGTTTTCGAGACGGGCAGCTTGAGCGGGCCGCTGGCCATGAACGCCGCGAAGTTCGGGGCGCTCTCGCCCCGGTTTTTCAGCGCGCGTTCGGTTTTTGCATAGATGTGTTCAAGCCAGCCACGGCTGCTGCGTCCTTCGGTGAACATGTCCAGGCAACCAAGGCGTTGTGCAAGCGCACAAAAAATATCGTAGTCGTCCCTCGCTTCGCCGAAGGGGGCAGTCAGCCTTTCCATCGGAACCAGATAGGGATCGCCTGCGCTGGCGCCGATGTCTTCACGCTCGGCGGTGATGGTTGCCGGAAAGATGATGTCGGCATGTGCGGTGGTCGCCGTTCCCACGCTTTCGTGCAGGATGATCGTATCGGGCCGCGTGAAGGCTTCGGACAGTTTTGCCAGGTCCTGGTGATGGTGAAACGGGTTTCCACCGGCCCAGTAGACCAGATTAATCTCTGCGTAACGTCGCTCTTCTCCGCGATAAGTATAGGTCGTCCCCGGGTTCAAGAGCAGGTCGGAAATACGGGATACAGGAATGAAGTCGCCTGACCGGTTGCGCCCTTGCGGGAGCGTCGGAACCGGAACCGCAAGCGGGGGTTTGCCATGATTGCCCATGGAGCCAAGGGCATATGTGAACCCCGCCCCTTGCTGATCGGCGCGGCCAAGCATCGCCGAGAGGGCAAGCGCCATCCAGACCGGTTGTTCGCCGTTCTCTGCGCGTTGCAATCCGTATGCGACGGTTATCAGTGTGCGCTTGCCTGCCGCCTCGTCTGCCAGGTGACGGATTTCACCGGCCGTTACACCGCAGATGCCTTCGGCCCATTCGGGTGATTTGACGATGTCGTCTGCCCTGCCTTCCAGATAATCGCGCAGGACGTCCCAGCCAGAGGTATAGCGTGCAAGATATGCTTCATCGGCCTGCCCGGTGACGTGCAGGTGATGAGCCATGCCCAGCATCAAGGCTGTATCTGTTCCGGGCCTCGGGCGGATGCGGGTTGCGTTCCCGGCAGCGGAAAAATCGTCGTCCAGCGGGCTGACGGACACAAAATGACAGCCGCGCGCCAATCCCTGTTGGATCGAGTCGCGTGCGATGTGCTGGCTTGAACCGCCAGGGCTGACCGACAGGTTGCGCAGCGGCAACCCGCCAAAGGCTATGACCAGCTCGGTGCGATCGCGGATGTGCTCCCACCAGTTGCCTTCACGTGTGATCCGGGTGGCGTTTCCGACAACCGTGTCCAGTATGACCGACCCGGCGGCAGTGGAATAGGTGTCGACGGATGCAACATATCCGCCGAACGCCATGTTGAGAAACCTGTGGACCTGGCTTTGGGCATGGTGAAATCGCCCGGCCGAAGACCAGCCATAGGAGCCACCAAACACATGTTTGCCCGGTACCTCGCCCCGGGGTTTTTGGCCTGCGGTGCCGCCACCCAGCCTGGACAATTCTGCCGCTGCAAGATCGAGTGCGGCGTCCCATTCCATCTCTACATAGGTGTCGCGGCCGCGGCGGTCATCGGGGCCTGGGCCGTCGTTCAGCCAGCCTTTTCGGACCAGCGGTTTCGAGAGGCGCGATGGATGCGCCAGCGCGGATGGGATGTTTTTCAGGATCGGGGAAGGGTCGGGATCGTCCTTGAATGGCTGAACGACAAGTGCGTCACCGTCGAAATTGGCGGTGAATGCGCCCCAATGGCTGCTGTGACTCTTGGGTGTTGCTTTGTTCACGGTGACCTTCCCTTGATTTTCGCCTGCCCTGGGGCCGCTTGTCACAGGTTGACAAAAATCGGATTGACAGTCGAATGTCAATATTTATACAAGTTGTAGCACTTGAGTTGTAAATATTAGTTGTCATATGTTCACCAAGGCCCCGAGGCGGAGCGGGCCCGGTGCGCAGTCGTGCAGCTTGGGAAAGTGTTCGGGCGCAAGCGCCCGCCAGGGAGGAAGCTGTAAAGATGGCGGGGGAAGCCCAACCAAAAATCGGGATCATCGGCGACGGGTTCATGAACCCTGGATTTTTTCGCAAGGCGTTGGAGGCACAGCCGGGTCTGCGTAAGGCAAGCTTCAAGGAGCTTGAGCTGGGCTGGCCGATTTCGGTGACCTCGACAAAAAAGGATCCGGACCTGCCGATTGGCGAATTTGTCGGGCGGCCCGAAGATTATTTTGACTTCATTTCCGACCTGGATGTTCTGGTGACCCATCTTGCGCCCGTAACGGCGGACAGCCTTGATCATGCACCTGATCTGAAAGTGATCGGGGTGTCGCGGGGCGGACCGGTCAACATCGACAGCGCTGCCGCCGCCAGGCGTGGTGTCGTTGTCGTCAATGCGCCGGGGCGCAATGCATCGGCCGTCGCCGAATTCACGATTGCCTCTCTTCTTGCCGAGACGCGCAACCTTGTTCGCGGGCACATGAATGTGCTGGGCGGGGCGTTCAAACGCGAGTTCTACCACATTGATCACGTCGGTCCGGAGCTGTGCGAACTGACGCTCGGCATCATCGGTTATGGCGATATCGGGATGCGTGTCGCGCGTCTTGCGGCGGCGTTCGGGTGCCGGATCATCGTGTCCGATCCGTTCAAGGAACTGACCGAGGAAGATCGTGCGCTCGGGATCGAGAAGGTCGCGCTTGATGCGCTTATATCGACAGCCGATGTGGTGACCCTGCACCCAAGGGTGACCCCCGAAACGCGGGGCATGATCGACCGCTCCCGCATCGAAAGCATGAAAAAGGGGGCCTATATCGTCAACACCACCCGTGGTGAGGTGCTGGATTACGATGCCCTCTATGACGCCTTGAAGTCCGGGCATCTTTCCGGTGCGGCGCTGGATACGTTCAACCCCGAACCGCCCCCTGCCGACTGGCCGCTACTGAAGCTGCCGAATGTTACGCTGTCGCCCCATATCGCCGGCGCCTCGCGCTATAGCGTGGTGAAAGCCGCCTACATGATCGCCGAAGACGTCGCACGCTTCTTCGACGGCGAAACCCCCCTCTATCAAGTGAGATAAGACATTGGATAAACAAGAGCTTGCTCTGCGAACCGAGCTGATCGAAGCCTGCCGGGCCATGAACGGGCTGGGCATCAACAAAGGCACCGCCGGAAACATCTCGGTGCGTTTTGGTGACGGTTTCCTGATTTCGCCGACGGGCATTCCATACGACAAACTGTTGCCCGAACATGTGGTCTACATGAACTGGGACGCGGGATTTGACGGTGATGTGCGCCCGTCCAGCGAGTGGCGGTTTCATCGGGATATCTTGCAGGCGCGCGAAGATCTGAATGCGGTTGTGCATACGCATTCCACCAATGCAACGTCCGTGTCGATCCTGAACAAGGATATTCCGGCGGTTCACTATGCAATCGCAGCGGCGGGCGGGCCTTCGATCCGTTGTGCGCCTTACGAGATCTTCGGCTCGCAGGAGCTGGCGGACAGAATCATCATCGCGCTGGAGGGCCGCCGGGCCTGTCTTCTTGCGCATCACGGCGTGATTGCCGCGCATGTTTCCATTGGCCGCGCCCTGTCTCTGGCGGTCACGGTCGAGGAATTGGCGACGCACTACCTGAATTGTCTTCCGATGGGCGAGCCCCCCGTCCTGACGGATGAACAGATCGCCGATGTTGTCGAGAAGTTCAAAACCTATGGCCAACAATCCGCGGCAACGGAAAAGTCGCTGAAGGCGGCAGAGTGACCTGAATTATGGAATCCGATCTGGTCCTCTGCCTCGATTCCGGCACCACAAGCGTCAAGGCGGCGATCTATGATCGTCACGGCAGGATGCTTGCGCGTTCTGAGGTCGAAAATTCCGCTCTTGAGCGGTCGGGCGACCGGATAGAGCAGGACATGGCCCGCTCTGTCGCGGATGCGGAGAGAGCCATTCGGGCCTGCACCGGGCAGGTAGCAGCGAAACCGTCGGTTCTGGCGTTGACAGCACAGGGGGATGGGCTCTGGCCGGTCGGTGCTGACATGTTGCCAGCCGGGAAAGCCCTGACCTGGCTGGACGGGCGGGTTCGACCGATGCTTGCTGCGATGGAGGCAGAACTGGATGCGATCGAGGCGATCACCTCCGCCCGACCCACAGCGGCATCCCAAACCGTGCAGCTTCTGTGGCTTCAGCAGAACGAGCCGGAGCGGTTTGCCACCATCAGATATGCCTTGCGGTTGAAGGAGTGGCTTTTCCTTGCGATGACCGGCGTCCTGCGGGCAGAACCGAGCGGCCTGTTGCCTGCGTGGGGTGACTGGCGCATTGGCCAACCGTCGGGCGAAATTACCGAGATTCTCGGGCTTGAAAAAGGCATCGAGGTCCTGCCCGAAATCGGGGCGGGCGCAGACTGCGTTGCCGGTCTTTCAAGAGATGCCGCCGCGCGGTTGGGGTTGCCGGAAGGCATGCCCGTCGTTCTTGGGCCGGGAGATGTGCAATCAAGCCTGATCGGGCTTGGCGTGGGGCCGGGCCTGTCGCGGTCCCGGGGTTCGATCTTTGGAACAAGTGCGATCCACGGCGGGTACTTTGAATCCATCGATGACGTGAGCGAAAAACTGTCCGGCGCGATGGTACAGCTTTCTGCCACCGGGCAGGGGTTTGTCTGTTTTCACCCCAGTTTCAATGGCGGCACGACCTTCCGTCATGTGCGCGATCTGTTGAAGGGCGAACTGCCCGAAAACTATGGTCCTGCATATTCCTCGCTTGTCCTGCATCCGTTCTTTGAGCCGGGTGGTGAACGGGCACCGATAACCCATCCCCATGCCTCGGCTGCATTGTTCGGGATGAGCTCGGCGACCCGCTCTGACGAGCTTGGCTGGGCAGCGCGGGAGGCCTTGGCGTTTCTGACCAGGATGAGCCACGCCGATCTGGGACTGGACGAAGGGCAGGTTGTGGCGGTGGGAGGTGGCGTCGCGCGTGACGACGTCTTCATGCAATTGCTCGCCTCGGTGCTGGAACGGCCGGTCCGTCCGCAAAAAGGGGGCGATACAGCTTTGCGGGGGCTTGCTGCGGTCGCGATGGGCATCCTTCAGGCGGGCGGAGCAAAGGGCAGGGTGGTCGACGCTTACCTTTCGCCGGCCGACAACGAGGTTGCGCCAGAGGAAGGCGCGGTCCGCGAGTACCTGGGGCTGAAATTCGAATTGTTTGAGCGCTTGTTGAAGGACAACGCGCGCCATTGGGGCGCGCTGGACGAGGTGGGGGAGGCCGCACGAAAGCTGAGGGGGAGCTAGCAGTACGGTGCTGCAACAGGGCGCCGCAAACAGACGACTGCCAAGGGAGGAATAAATGAAGGTCACAAAGGCCGGAGTTTCCAGCGTTTCCGTCGATCTTTCGGCGGATTGCCTGCGCACGACCACCGGGGCGGAACCAAAGCGCATTGGTATACCGGAAGATCTGATAGGCGACACAGACCGCGCCACTGAGGCGATGGCCGCGCCATGGGCCGGGTGTGCCGCATGATTGCCATCAGCGATCATAAAACCGGCACGCGCGCGCCGGGTGCGCGGCAGGATGACCTGTTGCAGAAACTCGGGGCGATCTGTGGCAAGAGCAACCTATTGACGGGCCGTCAAACCAGCAGCTACGCGCGCGACTGGCGTGGCCAATACCCTTCGCACCCTCTGGCTGTCGTGCGGCCCGGCACGACGCAGGAGGTGTCTTCGATCCTGAGCCTGGCGAATGAGCACGGATGCCCGGTTGTCCCACTCGGTGGTAACACCGGATTGGTGGGAGGCACGCAGACCGACGGCGGTTTGATGGTGTCGCTGGAGCGGATGAAACGGATCCGGGCCATCGATCCCAAGGGGCGCACTGCCTCGGTCGATGCAGGCGTCATCGTCGAAGAAGTGAATCGCGCGGTTGAGCGGTTTGGCCTGCGCTTTCCCCTGGCTTTCGGTGCCGATGGTTCGGCGATGATCGGCGGGGCGCTTTCGACAAATGCAGGCGGGGCGAATGTGCTGGCCTTTGGCATGGCACGTGCGCTGTGCCTGGGGCTGGAAGTGGTTCTGCCCGACGGTCGCATTCTGGACGACATGGTCGCGCTGCGAAAGAACAACACAGGATACGACCTCAAGCACCTTTTCATCGGGGCGGAGGGTACGCTTGGCCTGATCACGGGCGCCGTGCTGACCTTGACCGACCTTCCGACGACACATGCAACGGCGTTGATCGGCGTGAACGCCCTTGATGACGGTTTGAAGGCGTTCGGCCGGTTGCGCCGGGCCTGCGGCAGCCAGCTCGAAGCATTCGAAGTCATGCCCGAAAGCTATCTTAAGCGATTGCTGGGCAGCCAAGAGGCGCCGAACTTCCCGTTCCCGGAGGTGCCTAGCGCGGCAATTCTTGTGGAACTTGCATCCTCATCGCCAATTGATTGCACGCCAAATGACAAGGGCGAAACACCATTGATTGAACGTCTGGCCACGGAGCTGGGCGATTGCATCGGGACGGGCGTCGTGACCGATGCGGTCATTGCACATAACGCCCAACAGCGTGCGGCGCTCTGGCGACTTCGCGATACCGCGCCGGAACTGACAAAAGGCCTTACCCCGGTCGTCGCGGCGGATGTTTCCGTTCCGCTGGATCTGATTGGCGAATTCGAGCCAAGCCTCGAACAAAGCATCAGGTCCATGGACCCAGATGCGTTGTTCTGGACTGTCGGACATCTGGGTGACGGCAATCTGCACATTGTTGTTTGTACCGGCGACAAATCCCCCGAACACATGGCCCGCGTTCGCAATGTGATCGACGAAACGACCATGCGTTTTCAAGGCGCCTTTTCCGCCGAACACGGTGTCGGAATTCAAAAGCTGGAGAGCATGTCCGCCTTCAAATCACCTGTGGCTCTGGATCTGATGCGGGGCATCAAGGCGGTTTTCGACCCGAAGGGGATCATGAACCCAGGCAAGGTACTGCCGGATCGCTTGCCCGGCGAAATGCACGAAAAGTAAGAAAACACAGACAGTTAAGAGGAGAAACACTGTGAAGATCAGACATGAAAATCTACTGAGAGGGCTGGCTGTAAGCACTTGCGCCGCCATGACTGCATCCATGGCTTTTGCAGCCGATTACACGATGAAATTCTCGATCAGCGATACTGAAATCGCGGAGGAGCATTTCACCCACACGCCGCTTCGCGCCTTTGAAAAGGAGATCGAGGAAAAGAGCGGAGGCCGCATTGAAGTACAAGTGTACTGGAGCGGCCAGCTGGGCAAGACCGACAGCGTGGTCAACATGGTGGCAAACGGACTTGTCGAGGCCATCATGGGGGCCGATGGTTTTGCATCGCCCTATGACCAGAATATCCAGGTGCTCGGTATCCCTTATCTCTTCAATGACAGGGCCGCGGCATATGAAGTTCTGGATGGTGAATGCGGACAGATGTTGTCCGACAGTCTGGCTGCCAAAAGCGGATTGCGCGCGGCGGTCTGGCACGAAAACGGCGGGTATCGGAACTATTCGGCGAACACTGCGCTGACCTCGGTCGAGGATCTCAAGGGATTGAAGATCCGCACCATGAACAACCCGGTTCACATGGAAATCGTGAACGCGCTTGGCGCCTCGCCTACCCCGATTCCGTGGCAGGACCTTTATACAGCGTTGCAAACGGGTGTCGTGGACGGTCAGGAAAACTCGCTTGCAATCTTTCGCATTCCAAAGCTGGAAGAGGTGCAAAAGCACATCATCATGGATGGCCACGTGTATTCTCCCGGTGCCTTGTACTTCAGCCAGTCCTGGTGGGACTCGCTGCCCGAGGACCTGCAGGAGATCGTGCAAACCGCCTCGGAGAATTTCCGTGACATGAACCGGGAGATCTCGACCAAGGCCGAAGAGTCTGACCGCGCTTATCTGGAGGCGCAGGGTGTCTCTATCTATGATCCCACGCCCGAGCAAAAGCAGCAGTTCCGCGACCTGACCCAGGCGCCGGCAATGGAGTACATCAAGGACAACGTCGACGCCGAAATACTGTCGTGCTTCCTGGAGGCTGCAGAGGTCGCCAACGCCAAGTCGGGTTCATAGGCACCACCGCCGGGCTGCCCTGACAACAGGGTGGCCCGCCACTTTTCATTTGGGAGGAGATCTGATGGCCAAGGCGTTGCTGGTGTTTTGCCGCGCGATTACATGGGTTCAGCTATTGCTGTTGCTGACCATGCTGGGCGTCATGGCGAGCCTTGTGTTCACACGTTACGTGTTCGCTTATTCGCCACCATGGTCAGAAGAGCTTACCCGGTTTGCGATGATCTGGCTGGTCATGTTGGGCGGTGCTGTCCTGGCCTTGTTCGACGATCACATCACCCTGTTCGTCTTTGTCGAATTGATGGGCCCGCGTGTCAGGGCCATCCGAAACATCCTGGTGCGCCTGATCATGATCGCGACCAGCGGCGTCGTTGCCTACAAGGGCATCAAGTTCGCGGATGGCATGAGTGGCGTCATCGCCTGGGGTCTGAACATTAACATGACCATCCCCACCTATTCGGTGACGGTCGGGTTTGGGCTCATCTTGATATTCAACCTGATCTTGCTGATCGACGATGTCGCCGCGCTGTTTGGAAAAAGAGCACAGCTGGTTCCGCGTCAGGATCAAGTCATGGACGGTTCGTTCCGCCCGCAAGATGATCTCTGATTTGAAGGAATTCCAGAAGTGACCATTGGCATCGTCCTTATCGTTCTTTTCGGAATGATCCTCATCGGAGTACCGATTTCCTTTGCCATGCTGGCGACAACCGGACTCTATTTTCTGACCAGCCCGACACCGTTTTTCATCGAGCTTTTACCGGCCAAGATCTTCGAGGGTCTGGACAACATCATTCTGATTGCGATCCCGTTCTTCCTGCTGGCTGGCGAGTTGATGAGCAGATCCGGCATGGCAGACCGGTTGATGCATTTCTCCAACCTCGTGATTGGCCGCGTGCGGGGCGGATTTGCCTATGTGAACGTGATGGCGAGCCTGTTGTTTTCAGGTCTGACGGGTGTCGCCGTGGGCGACATTGCAGCACTTGGCAAGATCGAGGTGCTGGCCATGGAGAAAGCGGGGTATCCGCGTCATTTCGCTGCTGCTGTCACCGTCGCCTCGTCTCTGGTTGGCCCGATTATTCCGCCGAGCGGCGTGATTATCCTGTACTGCGCGATCATGAATGTTTCGGTCGGGGGGATGTTTCTTGCCGCTCTGGTTCCGGGCGTCATCCTGGCTCTGGCCGACATGCTGGTGATCGCGTTCCAGGCCAAGAAGCGGAACTTCCCGCTTTCGGATGTCGACCGGTCGCTGCCTGCTTTCGTCAAGGGGACACGCGACGCGGCACTGGCGCTCCTGATGCCCGCCTTCCTGATCGGCGGCATCGTGGGTGGGGTGACAACCCCGACAGAGGCGGCCGCGGCATCCGTCGTCTACGCCCTGATTGTATCGGTTCTGATCTATCGGGCGCTTTCAGTGAAGGAAGTCGGAAAGATATTCATGAACACCACCTTCGAGGCCGCGCGGCTTTTGTTCATGATCGCGGGCGCCTTGTCGATGACGTGGATTTTCGCGCTTGAGGATCTGGCGGGGCAGGTGGCCTTCATCTTTGATTTTGCCAAGGGATCCCCCTTGTTGCTGATCCTTTTGATCAACTGCCTGTTCATCCTCCTTGGCATGTTCATGGATGCTGCGCTTGCGTTGATCCTGTTCGGGCCAATCGTGGCGCCCCTGGCCTACAGCGTCGGAGTGGACCCCCTGCAGTTGGGGATCATGCTGATCATCAATGTCACTGTTGGACTTGCCACGCCGCCGATAGGTTACGTGCTGTTCGCGATGTGCAGCGTTGTCAGGCTGAATTTCAGCAAGCTGGTGGCAGAGCTCATTCCATTCCTGATGATCAAGGCCGTTCTGTTGATCATCATCGGCCTTGTGCCTGCGCTCACGACCTGGGTGCCGGGATTGTTCGGGTTCTGAGGATGACGAAGGGACCATCCGGCACGCGCACCGTGCCGCTTTGAACCCGGCTTGCACCGCCGGGCAGAAGCCTATGACGAGATCGCCGCATCCGGTTCCAAGGCCTCTTGCAGGCGCGGATAGCCAAGCGAGGCCAGGGCGGCGGTCACCTCGTCCAGGATCGCAGGATCGTCGATTGTTGCGGGCACCTTGAACGGTTGGCCATCGGCAATCTTTACCATCGTGGCGCGCAGGATCTTTCCCGAACGGGTCTTTGGCAGCCGGTCCACTGGTGTGGCCTGCCGGAACGCGGCCACCGGACCGATCCTGTCACGCACCATCTGAACCAGTTCTGAAACGACTTCTGACGGGTCGCGGGACACGCCCTCGTTCACACAGTAGAGCGCAACGGGGATCTGGCCCTTCAATGCGTCCGCAGCGCCGATCACCGCGCATTCTGCCACATCAGGGTGATCGGCGATGACTTCTTCGATCGCGCCGGTGGACAGGCGGTGCCCCGCAACATTGATGACGTCATCGGTACGGGCCATGATGTAAAGGTATCCATCGTCGTCGATCATGCCGGCATCGCCGGTTTCGTAATAGCCGGGGAAACTCTCCAAATAAGACTTTTCGAACCGCTCATGTGCGTTCCATACGGTTGTGAAGCAGCTAGGGGGCAGGGGCAGCTTGATGGCGATGGCACCCAGAGATCCCGGCGGCAGGATTTGTCCGGCCTCGTCCAGAATTTCGATTTCATATCCCGGCATGGGGACCGTCGGCGAGCCGGGTTTGATCGGCAAGAGTTCGATCCCGGCCGGGTTGGCCGCAATGCTCCAGCTGGTTTCAGTCTGCCACCAATGGTCGATTACCGGCTTGCCGGTCTTTTCCTCGGCCCATTCGACAGTCGCCGGGTCCGCGCGTTCACCGGCGAGAAACACCAGTTCAAGCGCGCTCAGATCGTAATCCTTCAGCAGTTCACCCCTGGGGTCGGCGCGTTTGACCGCGCGAAATGCGGTTGGTGCCGTGAAGAAACTCTTTACCTTATGTTCGGAGATCACCCGCCAGAATGCGCCGGCGTCAGGTGTGCCGATGGGCTTGCCTTCATAGAGCACTGTGGTGTTGCCATTGATCAGCGGCCCGTAGCAGATGTAGCTGTGTCCGACCACCCAACCGACATCCGACGCAGCCCAGAACACATCACCGGGTTGCACGTTGTAGATGTTTCGCATCGACCAGGACAATGCGACCAGCTGGCCGCCGGTCGGACGTACCACACCTTTGGGGTTCCCTGTCGTTCCCGAGGTGTAAAGAATGTAAGCCGGATGTGTGCCTTCAACCGGTACGCAGGCAACGGGTTCGGCATCTTTCTGAGCATCGAACCAATCGAAATCGCGTCCTTCGACCAATGTTGCGCGTTCCTGCTCGCGCTGAAGAATGAGACAGAATTCAGGTTTGCAATTGGCAAGTTCGATGGCCTGATCGAGCAGCGGTTTGTAGTGGACGACATGGGTAGGCTCGATTCCGCAGGACGCCGCGAGAACTGCCTTTGGCGTGCAGTCGTCCAGTCGCGTGGCAAGTTCGTTTGCAGCAAAGCCGCCGAACACGACAGAATGAATCGCGCCGATCCTTGCACAGGCCAGCATGGCGACCAGTGCTTCGGGGACCATGGGCATGTAGATGACGACGCGGTCTCCCTTGGTGATCCCCCTTTCCGTGAGGGCACCCGCAAGTCGCGCGGTCCGGGATTGCAGATCGGCAAAACTGATGTGTTCGATGGTGTTGGTGACCGGGCTGTCATAGATGATTGCGGTCCGGTTGCCGTTGCCCGCTTCAACATGCCGGTCGACGGCGTTCCAGCAGGTGTTGACCGTGGCGTCGGCAAACCATTCGTGGACGCCATCGCTGTTCTTTGACAATCCGGTCTTTGGCGGTTGGATCCAGTCGATGGCTTCGGCCTGGCGCAGCCAGAATGCATTCGGCGCGTTCCGCCAGTCTTCGTAGACTTCTTTGTAGCCGGTCATCTGATTTTCTCCGCAGTACATCCTGCGTTGCCCGTGAGGGTTCCGTATCCGGATGGGTTCCGTTTGCTGTGTTGGTCAGTTGTTCAAATCTTTGGTCGCGGCTGTCAGTCTGCGCCGTGACCGCGACAGATGAATGCGCATCGCGGCAGTCGCCATCACCGGATCACCCGTGACGATGGCTTCGTAGATTGCGTTGTGTTCTTCCAGAACGCGGCCGATCCTGCCCTTGTTCCGGTCCCGCGCCATGTTGAGCGACACGGTCAAGAGCCGCACCGTTTGCTCCTGGATCATGCGCATCGTGTCTATGTAAAAGATGTTACCGGTTGCCGCGGCAATTGATTGGTGAAAGGCCAGATCGCTTTCCGGTGTGATGAAGTCTGAAACCGCCTCGGTCGAAAGGCGGTCAAATGCCGATTTGATCGCGATGAGCTGTTTGTCCGACCTGCGCTGCGCTGCGAGGCCTGCAGCGAGCCCTTCGATCTCGATCCGGTATTCCAGGCATTGCAGGAGCACGTCAATGTCGCCGGGCTGGACAAAGTCAGCCAGCCGCTGAGAGGGGCGGCGTTTGATGTAAGTCCCGCTGCCGCGTTTGCGTTCGACAATGCCGTCGGCACCAAGCCGGGACAGGGCGACACGAACAATGGGCCGGGACACACCAAGCATGCGACAATAGTCGTTCTCGGACGGCATCTTTGCGCCGACTTCCAGGGGTCCGCTGACAATTTGCGACAGTATTTCGTCATAGACATGATCGGCGAGCGGGCTGTTTGAGCCTGCTGCTCCTGCCTGGTCCTTGTCTTCGTCGCTGTCACGCATGTCTTCTCCTCCGCATCCCTCGCCATTATGGCAATTGAAGCTTGAAGAAGAAATATTACAGATTTTACCAAACGTAAACTTAGTACTTGTTTTATTTGGTAAGTTCGGCGTGCAAGACGTTCCTTAGATGGCCGGGTTCATCGAAAGCCTCTTGCGGCTCTAGTAGCCAGCGACACAGCCATCCTTTCTGGGATCGGAGGCACCGATAAGGGTGCCGCGCGCATGGTCGATCCGGATCGCCTGCGCACCGCCAAGCGGGTCTTCGGCCAGACGCAGGCTGTGGCCCTTACCCGCAAGGCCGCGCAGCACTTCGGCCGGCACGCTGCGCTCGACCTCGACGACATCGCCCAGGGGAAACACGCGCGGCGCATCCAGCACGCCTTGCAGGTCGCACCCGTGATCGAAAAGGTTCGAAATGACGCGGGCCTGGCCCAGTGGTTGATAATCTCCGCCCATGACGCCGAAGGACAGCACCGGCTTGCCCTGTTCTGTCACCATGCCGGGCATGATCGTGTGCATCGGGCGCTTACCGGGGGCAAGCACGTTGGGATGATCGGGATCGAGAGAGAAAGAATGGCCCCGGTTCTGGAACAGAACGCCGGTCTCTGGGCAGAGAATACCGCTGCCGAAACTGTCGAAGATCGAGTTGATGAAGCTGACCGCATTCATGTCGCGATCCACCACGGTCATATAGACGGTGTCCGAAGTCCTGAGGCCAAGCGGGCCGATATCGGTCATGGCGCGGTCGGGCGTGATCCGCGTGCGCAATTCATCCGCCCAGGGCTTGGACAGGATCTGCTCGACCGTTACCTTCATGTCGCCCGGGTCGGTGATGTGCCGGTCGCGCATGGCATAGGCCAGACGCGCGGTCTCGATCTCCAGATGCAGCGCCTCGGCGCTGCCGGGGGTAAGGGCGGACAGGTCGAACCCTTCCATCAGGTTCAGCATCATCAGCGCGGTCAGGCCCTGATTGTTGGGCGGCACCTGATGCACATTCCGTCCCCGGTAGTCGGTTGATATCGGCATGACAAAGTCGCCTGCGACCCCGGCGAAATCCGTGGCAGTATGAATGCCGCCCTGCGCCTGCAGCGTGCGCACCATCGCCTCGGCCACAGGCCCTTCGTAAAAACCGCGTGGGCCCTTGGCTGCGATGATCTCCAGCGTCTCGGCCAGACGTTCCTGGCGGTGGATCGTGCCCTCAGCAGGGCAATCGCCACCGGGCAAAAAGAGCGCGCGCGCGGCGTCCCGATTGGCCAGATGCGTGCGGGCTTTGCGCCAGTCACGGGCGACACGGGCGTGGACGGGATAGCCGTTTCGGGCATAACCGATGGCAGGCTGCAGCAAGCGGGCCATGTCCAGGCGCCCGAACCGGCTGTGCAACCGGAACCAGCCGTCAATCGCGCCGGGCAGCGTGACCGCGTGGATGGAATCGACCGGGATGTCGGTGAAGCCCTGTTCACGCAAACGGTCCACCGAAGCAGCCGCAGGGGCGCGACCAGACCCGTTAAAGGCGATCACGTCGCCACCGCCATTTGGCGCGACCAGCGCAAAGCAATCGCCACCGATCCCGGTCATCTGCGGCTCGACCACCGCCATGACAGCCGACCCCGCAATGGCTGCATCCATCGCCGAGCCGCCCTCGCGCAGGACCTGCATGGCGGCTTCGGTCGCCAGAGGATGCGAGGTTGCCACTATGGCCTCCATCGCATGGACAGCCGACCGGCCGGGGAAATGAAAGTCACGCATTGGGGGCTCCGTCTTTTATTTGTCTTTGCGCATCGGGATGCGGCTGCCGCGAGACCGGCGCAGGTCCGCGACCTCGCGGATCATCTGCATGTTGTCGCGCGACGAGCGCACATGCGCCCGCGCCGCGGCCATCGCCCGGGGGGCGTCGCGGTCCAGCATGGCTTCGACGATGGCGCGGTGTTCGGCCACGGCCATGGTCCATTGATCGATCCAGCGCACCTCGACCCAGAGCGCAAGGCGCAGCTGGTCGTAGACGCGCTGGGTGATCTCGATCAGCGGGGCGTTGTGCGTGGCGGCCAGGATCACCTCGTGCACCTCAAGCCCCAGTTCCAGCTCGCGCGCATAGACTTCCGGTGTGCGTTCATGGGCCTGATCCAGCGCATAGATGTCATCCATGACCCGGGCCAAAGCCTGCAATTCTTCGTCGCTTGCCGTTTCTGTCGCAATCTCGGCAGCCATGGCGTCAAGCCCTTCACGCACCACCAGCAAGTCGCAGACCGCGTCCACATCCAGATTGGCCACCGAGTAGCCGCTGTTGGGCTGGCTGACGACAAGCCCCTCGCGTTCCAGACGGTTCAGCGCCTCGCGCAGCGGGGTGCGGCCAATGCCGAACTCCTGGATAAGGCGCGCCTCGGACAGGCGTTCCCCGCGTTGCAGGTTGCCGCTCAGAATGGCGTCCTTGAGGGTCAGAAAGGCCTTTTCCCGCAGAACGCCCCGTTTCTTGGGGGCCGTTGCAGGAGCGGAGTGCGGCATTGTTTCACTCATCTGATGTTCCCTGCGAGCTTAGGTTTGTTGACGGCGGCGGGCCGGATCAGGTGGGCGCCGAGCCTTTTTTCGATCCGCCCGGCCAGGAAGATGAACCCGTATACCAGAATAAGGTAGAGCAGTGCCGCAAGGCCAAAGGCTTCGAAAAAGGTAAAGTCGCGCGCGCCCACGGTACGCGCCACACCGGTGATATCCATGATCGTGATGATCGAGACAAGAGACGTGGCCTGGATCTGGTAGACCACTTCGTTCGTGTAAGCAGGCCAGCCGATGCGGATGGCGCGGGGCAGGATCACCAGCCGCAACAGCAGATACCGGTTCAGGCCAAGCGCCTTGGCCGCCTCGATTTCTCCTTTCGGGATCGCCTGGATCGCGCCGCGCAGGATTTCGGAGCTGTAAGCGGCGGTGTTCAGTGTCAGCGACAGCAGGGCGCAGAACCACGGGTCCCGGAAAAAGGTCCAAAGGCCCAAAGCGCCCAGTTCATGGCGGAACTGCCCGCTGCCGTAGTAGATCAGGAAAATCTGGGCCAGCAGCGGCGTGCCCCGGAAGAAAAAGACATAGCCCGTGGCGGCGCTGCTCAGCAGGCGTTTGCGCGACAGCCGCGCAAGTGCGATCGGCAGCGCCATGAGCAGACCACAAGAGCAGCTGAACAGGGCCAGCTGGATGGTCATCCACGCCCCTTCAAGAAATCGGGGCAGGTTCGCAAGGATGAAATCCATCAGCTTCTGGCCTCGGTCGTGCCGCGCGCAGCCCAGCGTTCAAGCCGCGCTTGACCCAGCATCGAAATGGCGGTGATCGCAAGATACAGAAGGCAGGCCGCGAAAAAGAAGGTGAAGGGCTGCCGCGTGGACCGTGCCGCGATGTCGGCATTGCGCATGAGTTCGGGCAGCTGGATGATGGAAATCAGGGCTGTGGCCTTGACCAGCACCATCCAGACATTGCCGAGGCCGGGCAGCGCATAGCGCATCATCTGCGGCAGTTCGACCTTGCGGAAGGTGATCACCGGGTTCAGCCCCAGCGCATAGGCGGCCTCGCGCTGCCCCGGTGGCAGGGCCAGATAGGCCGCGCGAAAAACTTCGCAGGCAAAGGCCGCGTAGATCACCGTCAGCGTGCCAATGCCCGCGACAAAGGGGTTGATCGACAACGACAGATCGTACCCTGCCTTGGCCGCCGTGTTCTGCACCAGTGTCGGCAGGCCGTAGTAGATCAGCAGCAGCAACACCAGTTCCGGCACACCGCGCACGAAGGTCGTATAGACCTCGATCAGGACCTTTCCTGCACGCGGGGCAAAAAGTTTGCCAAGGGCCGCCAGCAGGCCAAGGGCCAATGCGCCCAGCATCGACGCAATCGCCACGCCAAGTGTCAGCACCAGGCCATCCAGCAGCAGCCAGCCATATCCCTGAAAATCGGGCATGTGATCCTTTCGGGGGTAAGTTGGGGGTCACGGGGCCGGGCGTCATGCCCGGCCCCCATGGTTCAGCTGCCGTAAACGTCGAGGCCAAACCACTTCTGCGAGATTTCCTGATAGGTGCCATTGTCGCGCAGTGCCTTGATCGCCTCGGAAAAGGCGTCAGCAATGGCCTGATCATCCTGCCGCACCGCAACACCCGCGCCATAGCCGAAATATTCGGGGTTGGTGAATTCCGGCCCGCGCAGCTCGAAACCCGCACCCTCCGGCGTGCCAAGGAAGCCGTCCTGCAGCGCGACCACATCGCCCAGAACCGCATCGACGCGGCCCGAGGCAAGATCGAGATAGGCTTCGTCCATCGTGCCGTAAAGCCGCACTTCGACATCGGGCATTTCGGCGGTCAGATAGCGTTCAAAGCTGGTTGCGCGCTGGGTGCCGACAATGGCCCCGGACAGGCCGTCAGCCGAGATATCCAGGGTGCTGTCTGTCGCGACCACGAAACGCGAGGGCACGTTGTAATACTTGTCCGAAAAGGAGATGACCTTGCGGCGTTCGTCGGTGATGTAGAGCGAGGCGATGATCGCATCGTATTTCTTGGCCTGCAGGCCGGGGATGATGCCATCCCAGTCTTGCGTGACCCAGGTGCATTCAACCTTGATATGGGCGCACATGGCATTGCCTAGATCGATCTCGAACCCGGCCACATTGCCGTCGGATTCGGTAAAGTTGAATGGGGGATAGGCGCCTTCCGTTCCGATCACCAGCGCGTCGGGCAGGTCCTGTGCGACGGCGGAAAATGCGAATGTCAAAGCGGTGATGGCACCCGACAGCGCCGAAGCAAATGAAGTCTTCATGGTGTTACTCCCTGTTTTTGATTGCGCGTGTTGGGCGCGCTTGGGAAAACTTGGATACAAAATAGTATACAATCAAGAATATTATTTAGAATCCCCGAAGTTTCCTCGAGTCCGGCAGGCGTTTTACCAGCCTGTGCCGCATTTTTGATCATGAATTTCCTAGGGCTTCGGCCCCGCGACGGCTTTGGCGCTCTTGCGCGGCGGGATCAGCCCATGGGCGTCTCGGGCGGGTCACCGACAACTTTGCTGTAAAGGAGTGCCGCTACGTCACTTGGCCACAGGCTGCAGCAGCGATTGCCTGAAGTTCGCTACGTATGGCACCAATTTGAGGGTAAGGATGGCCTCACCATAATGACGAGGCCAACGCATATCTTTCGGTAGAGGGAGAAATATCGAAAGAGCCGGTGGGCAGAACGGCTACCGCCTGTGCGTTTCGCAGTTTCTAAATGGGAGGAATGAACATGAAGATTTTGAGAACAGGTGTGGTCGCTGTCACACTTGCCCTGGCAGGCGTTACGGCGGGCTGGGCCGAGAACCTGCCGCGCGGCGACGCTGCGGCGCTGGGTCTGGACCCTGCGCGCGTGGCCCGGATGGACGCCACATTCGGTGCGATGGTGGACAAGGGGATGACACCCGGTGCCGTCATCATGCTGATCCGCGACGGCCAGATCGCCCATCTGTCGACCATGGGCAAGATCACCCCAGATGGCGCGCCAATGACAGAGGATGCGATCTTTCGCATCTACTCGATGACCAAACCGATCACCACCGTCGCCGCGATGATGCTGGTGGAGGAAGGCCGCCTGATGCTTGAGGCGCCGGTTGCCACCTATCTGCCTGCCTTCAAGGACATGACCGTGGTGACCGGCGAGACCGATGCCGAAGGCAAGCCTGTTACCCGTCCGGCCAAGGGTGTGATGACCATCCGTGACCTGATGCGGCACACATCCGGGCTGACCTACGGGTTCTTCGGCGCGGGTCCGGCGCGCGATGCCTATAACGCCGCCGATGTCTGGTCGTCCGAGAACACCGGCATCGAACAGGCCAATCTGTTGGCCAGCCTGCCGCTGGAGCATGACCCGGGCACCACATGGGAATATTCGCGCTCGACCGACGTGCTGGGGGCCGTGATCGAAGTCGTCTCGGGCCAGAGCCTGGAAGAGTTCATGACCGCGCGGATCTTTGATCCGCTGGGCATGACCGACACCGCGTTCTATGTGGACGACGAGGCGGATTACCCGCGCATCGCCGAAGCCTTCCCGGATCAGGCGCAACTGGGTGCCGGGGACATCTTTGATCCGCGCGTGCGCAAGCCCAATCAGTCGGGCGGCGGTGGGCTCATGTCCACCGTGCATGACTATGCCAAGTTCGCGCAGATGATGCTGAACGGGGGCGAGTTGAACGGCACGCGCCTGCTGTCGCCGAAAACCGCGCAACTGATGACCTCGAACCAGCTTGAGGGCATCGTGCCCGGCAAATACTACCTGCCCGGCCCCGGCTACGGCTTTGGTCTGGGATATGGTGTGCGTCTGGACGACGGCAACGCACCCTCCCTTGGCAGCAAGGGCGATTACAACTGGGGCGGCGCCGCCGGCACCGGCTATTACGCCGACCCGGCCGAAGACATGATTGCCTTGCTGATGATCCAGTCGCCCGCCAACCGCGGCCCGCTGCGCATCATGTTCAAGACACTGGCATTTTCCACGATCGCCGACAGCCACCTGGACGATTGAGGCAGGCAAGCGTCGCGCATTCGCTTGCGAAGCTGACGCTGAATATCTGGAGACAAAGGCTATCGGGAAGATTCTCGGTAGTCTTTTTTATGGGGATGCGCGTCTAATCTGTTGATATTATTTTTTAATCGACTTCACGCGGGGGGTTCAGCGGAGCGCCGAAAAGGATGTCGGTTTCAGTATCTTGTTTTCCTGCGCGCTGAATGTGCCCCGGTTGGCAACAACAAATGTTTGCCAGTCCGGATCCGCCAGCATTGCGGCGCGGCGCGTTTCGCGGTCGGCGATGTCTTCATAAGCCCAGATATGGACAACCTGGTTCTGCGGGCCGATATCCGACGTGAAAGAGCCGATGTAATTGCCGAGGTGGCGCAGTTGCACAGGCAGTCCGTCCCTCTCGAAACGCATGAGGTAATCTTCCATCAGGCCGTGTTTGACGGTGTATGTGCGGTGGTCAAGGATCATGGCGAATTTCCGGTTGTTCGGGTCTCAATTTAACGGTGGTTCTGATGCTTGTGGATCTCGGCGTGGACGGTGCCCTTGTCGAAATCCGCCTCCTGCAATTCGATGGGCTGTCCGTGTTTCGTGCGCGCTGCCGCATTATGCCAGGCCCTCCTGTAGCGAAGCTGGTTCTCTCGGGAGGCGAGCGCCTGCATTTCGGCCATCGTCTCCAACGCATCCAGCCAATCCTCGTAATAGGTCTGGCTGGTGTCCGGTTTGGACGCCTCCCGGCTCTGGCGCCGCTGCGCAGAGAAGACTTCCCCCCATTCCTTCCAGGAGAAAGCGCCGGCTTCATTCAGCGCCACCGTCATGCTGAAAATCTGTGCCTGCCAGGGTTCGGCAAATGCGACATTGCCCTCGGCTGCCCATGTCCTCGGTTCGGTCCGGTCTGCCGGCGATCCGGCTACCCGCGAAAGATGATCATCAGACATGCCGCACCCCTTTTCCAGCTGCGCGCGCAGCCGATGCATCGGCTGGCGTCAGCGCCTGCCGGACGCCGACCATGGAATCCCGGATGACCAGCTTTTCCAGATCCTGCGCGCTCCAGCCATCAGTACCCGCCGGACGCATCGGGACAACGATGTACCTCATTTCCGAGGTCGAGTCCCAAACCCGGATCGTCATGTCATCAGGAAGCGTGAGCCCGAATTCCGCCAGGACCTTGCGGGGCTCGATGACGACACGCGCGCGATAGGCAGAGGATTTGTACCAGGAGGGCGGTAGCCCAAGCACTGGCCAAGGATAGCAGGAGCACAGGGTGCACACGACGACGTTATGCACCCGAGATGTGTTGGCCAGGGCAACGATGTGTTCGCCTTGCCGCCCCGTGTATCCCATTGATGCAATAGCCGCTGTGGCGTCGCGCAGCAGCCACTCCATAAAGGAAGGATCCGACCAGGCGCGGGCCACGACTTTCGCGCCGTTGCGTGGTCCGATCTGCTCCTCGTAGGTCTGAAGAATTGTCTCAAGCGTCTTCGGGTCGATGTAACCCTTCTCCGTCAAGAGGCTTTCCAGCGCCCGGACACGTGATTCCGTTTCAGTCAGATGCGAATGATCATGATCGTGATCCTGTCCGGTGTGATCATCTTCAGTCATGTTATTCCCGTTGGTTTGATGAATTGTGGTCGCATTGGCTTGCACAGGCCTGATGGCGGGGCTCAGGCAGGGTCGAGGTAGGGTTCGAAAGCGTCGATGACGACCTCAAGCCCCGCTTCTGCGTTCTTGCCCCAGATTTCCGTGCCGGCGAACCGGACCGCATAAAGCCACTGCGGATTTTCGTCACCGTGACAACTGTCGTCCGGATAGACGTGGCTGCCCTGCACGCGCGTTATCACGCCCTCGCATCCGCGCACATATCGCGGCAGGCGCGTATGGGTTTCGGGATTGATGCGGCGCGCGCGGACACGGTCGCCGACCTTGAAGCGCGGTTCGTTTTCCGTCGGGCGCATGGAGGAGCTGCCCTTTGCCGCCATGACCGCGATTTGTTCCGGTTTCATTGCGCTCAATCCGGACCGGGGCGGCTGGCTGACGACACCGGAAGAAATCTCCTCGGGAGAGGCCAGTTCGTATTTCAGTGCCTGCCGTTCCATTCTGAGCAGGAAGCGGTAAAAGTATCCGCCCGGCGCAAGATAGTCCTCCGGTGCCGTCGTCTCCATCTCCGCCCGGGTCATGTCGATGTTCCACAGGCCGAGGCCGCCAAGTGCGACGTTCATGGCAAAGACGTGCCGTTCCCAATCGTGGTGAAAGGGCTCGGGTCCGTCTATGTCAGGAATGGCCCCGAAACCGTGCATCCCACCCATGTCGTGAATTCCGTTCATGCGGGCACCCCCTGACCGGGCTGGCGTTGGACGTTCGGCAATTCGATTTGTTGCCAGCCAGTCAACCGTTCGACCGCGTGGGCCACCTGAAGAAGGGTTGCTTCGTCAAACAAGCGACCCACGAGTTGCACCGCCAGCGGCAGGCCGCTTGAATCCAATCCGACCGGGACGCTGATCGCCGGATTGCCCATGACATTCTGCGGATTGGTCATTGACGGAGTGGCCGGATCAAACGGCGTCGCCTCCTGCGTCAAGGCAGGTGCAGAGCCCGGGGTTGTGGCGCAAAGGATGACATCACAGGTCCGCAAGACGCCGGAGACGGCCTCGGCGAGGAGACGCCGGGCCTTCAATGCGGCGAGGTAATCCGGCGCAGAATAGGCGGGCGCGAGGGCCAGTCGGCGCGCCGACAGCGGCCCGAAGTCCTCGATACGGTCCCGCATTCGTTGTTCGTGGACATGATACCCTTCGATGATCAGCAATGCCCGAACGACGGAACCGAATGAAAGAAGATCCGGCGTCGCGACTTCGAAAACCTCGGCCCCTTCGGAACGCAGAAGGTCCGCCGTTCGCTCAACCGCGGCAAGCGTTTCCGCCGATGCCGTTTCCAGCAGTGGTACGGCAATGCCAACACGCGTGCCGGCGACCGACCGTTCCAGCCCTTCAAGGTAATTCGGGACAGGTCCGTCATGACAATCAGGATCGCCTGCGTCATGCCCCGCGAGCACCTGAAGGGCAATTGCCGCGTCGGACACGCTGCGCGCCAAGGGGCCGCAGTGGTCAAGCGATGCGGACAGGGGGAAACAACCACGGCGGGTGACCCGGCCAAAAGTCGGTTTCAAGCCAACCGTCCCGCACCATGAGGAGGGCGTGCGGATCGAACCGCCGGTGTCGGTGCCCAGCCCCATTCTGACCAGCCCGGCGGCGATGGCGACAGCCGAGCCGCTGGAGGAACCGCCGGTGTAATGCTCCAGATTCCATGGATTGCGTGCGAGGGGAAACGCGAGGTCCGGATCCGGTCCGTAGAGCGCATATTCAAACGTGGATGTCTTGCCGATCAGGACCGCGCCACCCGTGGTGAGCCGCTCGATTACGCCCGCATCGGCATCTGCAACCGCCTCCAGCCCGAATTTCGACTGGCAAGTCGTTGCGACGCCCTTTGCGTCGAACAGATCTTTTGCCGCATATGGGATGCCCTGCATCGGACCAAGATCAATACCGGATGCAAAGGCGCGGTCCGCAGCCGCCGCCTCAGCCATCGCCCGTTCCGGCAAAAGGGATATGAAGGCATGCAACGTCCCGTTGGTCGCTTCCGCCTGCTCAAGGGTCCATCGGGTCAACTCGGTAGCAGAAAGCGCCCGGCGTCGGAGCAGTCGGCCGAGATCGGCGATCGAATGATCCGCGAAACTCATGTTTCAATCCTGCCGGATGTGATCGGCTGGTGCAGGTTCAGCGTGGCCGGGCATCTGTTGGCAATGTCGTGAAGGACAGCCACATTCATGCGCAACTGGGCGTATTCGACCAGCATCCGTGCCCGCCACTCCGGCTTGATCTCAAGACCTGCGCGGCGCATCAAAGCGTCGAAATCCGCCTCGAAATCGGGGCTGGGTGCGACCGGCTCCTTCATGGTCAGACTTTCTCGACGTCTGTTCTGGGAGCAATGAATTCGCGTTCGCGCAGGATCAGCGTGCGGGAGCGTCCGACGAATTTTGCACCATCCGCCAGCAGCGCCTTGCCTTCCGGAGATTCCCTGGCTTCCCGCATGCTTTCGATACTGTCGTACCAGACCTCTGCAACGCCATCGACTGGCAGACTGATCTCCTCGACGTCCTGGCGAATGACCTGATCGAGATATTCGGACTGGACGTAGCGCCGGATCTGCTTCACGTCGCGCGCGATCGGACCATGCACCTCCTGCCAGTACTTTACAAACGCGTCGTGTGTCCAATCTTCGCGTCGAACGAGTAAGGTCAGTGTCTTGATCATTTGTCCTGTTCCTGCTGGAGCCCGGGGCCAAGAGGGATCAAACCCTTCAACGCCACAAGGCCCGTTTGCTGTGATTGCAACGCGGAAAAACGCTCGCACGCCAATCCGCTGACAGTTGTAGTTTTGAAGCTCGGGCCCGGCGCGTCAAATTTGCGTACAGCATATCCGTCATCACCCGACGTGATATCACACATTACGGCTGTGAAATTGCCAGCCCCTGTCAAAACTGTAGATTTGCCCCGGAAAGCGTCGTTTGTTCGATCAGCTTGTTTCATGCTCAGACCAACATTCGGGGACGCAATTGCTTAGCACCAAGATCGACTGCATCGTTAGCGACGGCAACCGGCTGGGAGAGAGCCCTGTCTGGAGCGTGCGCGAGCAAAAGCTCTATTGGGTCGACAGCCGTGGCCCCATGATTTTCCGTCACGACCCCACGACCGGCATCACCGAAAAACGTGAAATGCCGAGCATCATCGGCAGTATCGGTCTGCGCAGTGCCGGGGCCGGCAAACTGATTGTTGCCATGCAGACAGGGCTGCACAAGCTGGATTTTGACACCGGAACGCTCGACTTTCTCAATGATCCGGAACCGGACGAACACGAAAACCGGTTCAACGACGGGCGCTGCGACCGCAGGGGGCGGTTCTGGAGCGGCACCATGAACGATACCCGGCGCGATCCCACCGGCTCGCTTTACCGTTTTGGGTCGCAGGGCGAGGCGACGAAGATGCTTGGCGACATTATCGTTCCGAACAGCATCTGCTGGAGCCCCGACGACCGGACCATGTATTTCGCCGACACATATCGGATGCAGATCAGGTCGTTCAAGTTTGATGCCGACAGCGGGACGCTTTCAAAAGAGACGCTCTTTGCTGAAACGCGGGACCGGCCGGGGCGACCAGACGGCTCTACCGTCGATGCCGAGGGGTTCTTGTGGAACGCGGAATACAATGGTGGCCGCGTGGTGCGCTATACGCCGGACGGGCGGATTGACCGGGTCATCGACCTGCCCGTTGCCCTGCCCACAAGTTGCGCCTTCGGAGGCGCTGACCTGGAGACACTCTATGTGACCTCCGCAACCCAGCGTCTTGGCCCGGATGACCTTGCCGCCCAGCCCGATGCGGGCGGTGTCTTTGCAATCCGGGCCGGGGTTTCCGGCCTGCCGGAACCTGAATTCTTTGGGTAACCCATGGGGCGGAACGCGCTACAGGCACGAACTCGGGACCTGGGGCCTTTACTCCGACAACCGTCAAAGGAATTGGAATGATACCTGATCAGCAGCCGGAAGAGCGCGAAATCCATACACTTGGACGGCTTCCACATGAAGCATTCGGAACTTTCACTTTACCGAAAATCGCCAGCGAAGTTCTGGAGGGTTTTCGCGCCTTGCCGGATTTGACGGGCATGACCTCCGATGCGATGGACGAACTTGGCATTTCCGGCGCGGTCACCGGTGGCAAGCTCTACCCTTCAACGCCCGGCGCCCGGCTGGTTGGTCGGGCGTTGACCGTACTCAACGTCCCGCGCGAGGACGCACCAGAAGTGGCAGTGCAGGGCGGTGTGTCCATGCTTGCGGATGTTGAGGCCCATAACCTCGCCGAGCCAGGCGATGTGTTGGTGTTGCAGGGCGTGGACACGATTTCCAATATGGGCGGTCTCCTCGCCAGTATCGCAAAACGGCAGGGTGAGCTGGGGGCCATCGTCGATGGTGCTGTGCGCGACATCGCACATTCCCGCAAGATCGAGTATCCGATCTGGTCACGCAGTGTCAGCCCGGTAACCGGGAAATGGCGCGTCCGTACAATTGGTGTGAACGTACCGGTCAAGATCTGTGGCGTATCGGTTATGCCCGGCGATATTGTCCTGGCTGATGAGGTTGGTGTCTGCTTTGTGCCGCTGGAGCGCGCCGAATCCGTGCTCGCAAATGCGCGCGAAATCGCCAGGAGCGAAGCGAAACGTCAGGAGGCCATCGTTGCCGGTGCCCCGATCCACGAAGTTATGTTGCGCAAGAAATGAGCATCTGGACAGATTTGCGGGCACTGGACATGTTTCAAAGCCGCGCATAGCTTTCTGCCCTGTCCGGCGCTTGAAGCAGTTGCGTAGGATCCTGAATCGCCAGATTTGCGGCGAAATGGCGATATTGACAGTGAGGTCTTGGGAAACTCAGTGAACGAACCCCGCGCGGAAACGAGGATAGACCTCAATCTGATGAACGTCCTGTACGCCGTCCTGGCAGAGGGCAGCGTCACGCGTGCAGCGCATCGACTTTCCATGACCCAACCCGCCGTTTCCAACGCATTGCGTCGGCTGCGCTACATCATGAAGGACGAGTTGTTTATCAAGGTTCCGGGTGGCGTGGCACCGACAGAGCGCGCTTTGGAAGTCTGGCCCGATTTGCAACGCGCGATGGAGCAGATCCGCGCCATCGCGCTGCCTCAGGATTTCCAGTCGGCCCAAACGAACCTCACCTTCAATGTCGCGATTACCGATACGCTGGTGTCGCGCGTCGCCCCGGAACTTGCGCTGCGCTTTACGGAAGCGGCACCTCTGGCGCGGCTTTACTTTCATCTGCATTCCAATCCCACTTCGATCGATTCCCTTCAACGGGGCGGGCTGGACTGTGCCGTCGGAATGTTCCCGGATGTGGAAGAGGATCTGCAACTCGAAAGTCTCCTCTCTGACAACTACGTCTGCGTGTTCAGGCGTGGCCATACCACGCTGCGCCCGCCTGTTTCACTGGAGGGTTTCATAGAAGCGGAGCACATCCTGGTAAAACAAGCCCCGCGGCAAGCCGGTATCATCGACAATTGGCTTGGCCTTGCGGGCCACAAGCGGAAAATTCGACTGGTTGTGAATCGGGCGGAAGAAGCAGTCAATATCGCCAGGCAGACCGATCTGGTGGCGGCTGTCCCGTGGAGTTTTGCGCAGAGCATGCCCGGGGCGGAGCAACTGGAAATCGCGCCGCTTCCCTTCGATCACGAGAAAATTCTTTACAAGATGGCCTGGCACAAGCGCAGCTACCGGGATCCGGCGCGCGCCTGGCTGCGCTCTCTCGTCCGAGGGACCGTGGCCGATCAATGCACGTCGTTGCAGACCTAACTCATCGTCTTGATGTCGTTTCGGGGCCTCAGTTTCCGAGCCAGAAATCCATCGAGTGAGGCAATTCGCCGGGTTTGACAGATGCCCCGGACCGTGGATCGATGTGCCACGGTAATCCCCCCTTTTTTACGGGGGCTTGGTCGTAGAATTTACGCGGCCATCTTCAATTTCTGAGCGGGTGTCATGCCGCCGTTGCCCATGTTCGGGCGCTCGTGGTTGTAGGACCATAGCC